>Ga0209018_1000087_pt1 | contig 80231 bp, 71 predicted proteins | sample YNPBryBLVA2012_FD_185814 | JGI IMG/M metagenome (GOLD analysis project Ga0209018, IMG submission 185814) | Anoxygenic and chlorotrophic microbial mat microbial communities from Yellowstone National Park, USA - YNP Bryant BLVA 2012 (SPAdes)... ... | reverse complement strand
CCCCCCCCGTCGCAGCAAGCAGCGCCCCAGGGCAAGTCGCCTTCCGAGGACCCCGCACCTGGGCCGCCGCCGTTGCTGCTGCCCCTGGGGAACGCCTCGGGCACCGCCAAGCTCAGACGTTGAACTTGAAGGTGATCACGTCCCCGTCCTGCACCACGTAGTCTTTCCCTTCCTGGCGCAAGACCCCCTTGCTGCGGCAAGCCGCGAGGGAACCGCAGGCCAGAAGCTCGTCCCACCGCACCACCTCGGCGCGGATGAACCCCCGCTCGAAGTCCGAGTGGATTACCCCCGCGGCTTTCACCGCCGGGGTGCCCTGGGGGATGGACCAAGCGCGACACTCGTCCTCGCCCACCGTAAAAAACGAGATTTGCCCCAAAAGCGCGTAGGCCTTCTGCAAAAGCCGCGTCAGCGCCCGGTCGGGGATGCCCAGCTCCCGGAGGAACACCTCCTGCTCCTCGGGGGCGAGGCGGGAAATCTCCTGCTCCAAGGGGGCAGCCACCGCGGTGACCACCACCTTGGGGCGCTGGGCCTGGGAGGCGAGCCCCCACCGGGCGACGGCTTCCTCGGCCTTCGCTGCCTCAGCCTCGTCCAGGTTGAGGATCAAAAGCAGCGGCTTGAGCGTGAGGAACGTGAACCCCTTGAGGCGCCGCAGCTCCTCGGGGTCCAAGACCAGCTCCCGGAGCGGGTGCCCCGCCTCCAGGAACGCCAGGCAGCGCTCCAGGGTGGCTTTTTCCGCTTCCAGCTCCGGGGTGCGGTGCTTGGGAAGCTCCTTGGCGAGCCGCTCCACCCGGGCGCTGGCCACCGCCAGGTCGGAAAGCAGCAGCTCGGTTTCGATGAGCTCCAGGTCCCGCTTGGGGTCTATCTCCCCTTCCGGGTGGGGCACTTGCGGGTTGTGGAACCCCCGGAGCACCAGGGCCAGCCCATCCATGGTGCGCAGCTCCGGGAGGTTCAAGGAGGCGGCCCCCCCTTTGCTCACCGGCGGCACGTCCACGAACTTCACGGTGGCGGGGGTGTGCTTGCGGGGTTCGAACAGCGCCGCGAGCTGGTCGAGCCGCGGGTCCGGAACCTTGGCGATCCCCACGTGGCTTTTCCCCGGCACTGCCGGGAAGTCGCTGCCCACGAGCAGCGAGAAGATCGTGGTTTTGCCGCTGCCGGCCAGGCCGAGGATGCCGAACTCCATGTGCCCTCCGCCCCCATTCTACGCGGCTGGTGCTTTCCCGCCGGCGCTAGCTCACCTCCAGGTGCTTGGCCAAAAGCCACGGGGTGGTGACGATGCAACCCAGCGCCACGTGCTCCTCCGGTCCCGGGGTGGCCGAAAGCCCCGAAAGCAGCCGGCGCAGCGTCCCCCCCAGCACCCCCACCCCCCACTCCCGGGGGCGTCCGTCCCGCACCTCCCCCATCACCGCCAGGAGTTGGAGGCGACCGTGGTGGTCCACGCTCACCTCGCTGGCGGGGGCAAGGGCCACGAACCCCCGGTCCAGAAGCGCCAGGGCCTGCTCCACGGTTTCCCCGCTGCTCTTTTGCCAAAGGTGCACCGGGGCAGGCTGGGGCGGGCGCTCCCAGGTGAGGCGCACCGGAGGCGGGAGAGGGGCGAGTTCTCTCCGGCGGGCCAGCGCCAGGTGGACCAAAAGCGGCGTGTCCTGCGCCGGCCGCCCCTCGCCGTCGCACGCCATGGGCAGCAACGAGAAAGGGGCGAGCCGCAGGTCGGCGAGCTCCCAGGCAGGGGAAACCGGGGCGGCCAGGTGCGGCAGCGAGCGCACCAGGGAGACCAAGAGCGGGGCCGCCACATCGGGGGCGAGGAGCACCCGGGCGAGGTGGCGCTTGCCGAAAAAACCGCCCCCTCGGTGCTGCCCTGGCAGCAGCTGGCGCCAGGAGGGAGCCAGGTTGGCCGCAGGGTGCGGCAATACCCGGGAAAACCGCCCCACCACCCCCGGAACGAGCTCCTCCTCCCACTCCGCCAGCAGCAGCTGGTTCTGCCAGCACGCTTCGAACCCTTCCCCCCGGGCTAGCAGCGTTTGGGTACGGTGCAGGCTCACCCCCAGCAGTCCCCCCCACCCCTCCCGGTCCAGGCGGTGGAACAGCGCCTCCAGGGTCTCCGGGGTGAGAAGCTGGGGCGGCGGGGTAGGCACCGCCCCCAGCACCCCGGGCTCGGGAAGCGGGGTGTGCCCAGGACCCAGGGAGCAAAGCGCCAGGCGCGCCGCCACCTCCCCGGCGCTGGCTGCTTCCCCCGAGGCGGCCCCGAACCCGAGGAGCTCCCCTCGCTGCACGCGGCAGGCCACCCCCAGCTCCCGGGTTTCCCGGCGGACCTCCCCGCCCCGCCGATCCCGCATAAGCTGCCAAGCCTGCGCTTGCCGGACGAAAACCTCCACCTGGCCCTTGCGGGAGGCTACCCGCAGTGCCGCGCGAGTTGCGCTTTGCAGGTTTTCCGCTCCGCCTCTCACGCCACCTCCACCCCGGAAAGCAGCAGCCAGCTGGCGGCAGCCCCCACCGGCAGGGGCTGACCGTCCTTGATGCACAGTCCCGGCTCGGCCACCGGGACCGGCAAGCCGCCTCCCGCCACGATGGCTGGCCCTCCCGGGCCCACGGGAAGCTCCAGGAGGAAAGGAACCAAGCGCTCCCCCCGCAACCCCCGGTGCAGGCGGTAGCTTTCGGAAACCGAGAGGAGCATCGAACCCCTGGAGGGGAGGAACACCCCGGAGCGCACCCGGAGGATCTCCACCTGCGCTTCTTCCGTGGGGGGGTTGATGGGTCCCCCTTCCACCCAGGCCAAGAGGTTGGAGATGCGCGGGGCGGGTGGGTGGTGGGGGGAGAGGCGGCGAGCGTTGCCGGGGGTCACCGGGAGGTGGGCGCTGAAGCTGCGGTCGGCCAAAAGCTCCTCCAACACCCCCGAGGCCACCAGCACCTTGGGGCGGGCCGGCTCCCCCTCGTCGTCCCGGAGGAAGTGCCCGGGAAGCGGCGCGGCGGGGTCGTCCTTCACGAACAGCGGCACCGGAACCACGCGGGTGCCGAGCCTCCCGGCCCAGGGGGAGCGCCCGGCGAAGAACGTGTCCGCCTCCAGCGGATGGCCGAAGAGCTCGTGGAGCAGCACCGCCGCCGCTTGCGGCGCCAGGAGCGCGGCGAACGGGCCCGGCGGTGGCGGCTTGCGCCCCCCTTGGGCAGGTTTTACCGCACCTTCCTCGCTCCCCCAGAGCCAGGTGAACGTTTCCCCTGCGGCGTTCGCCACCTCCACCCGCTCCGGGCGGGTGGTGGCGAACACCCCATCGGCTCGCACCACCACCGCATGGCTTTTCACCAGCGCTACCCGCAGCGGGCCAGGGGGGAGCTGGGCCGCCACCGCGTGGGGGTCCGGCAGGGCCAGCTCCGGCTCCCAGCGGAAGCTGGGGAGCTTGCGGGGGGGGACCCCCAAGAGCGCGGCGATGGCCTCCGGGGTAGTGGCATCCACGGAGCGGAGCGCCGCGTCTTGCCGGGCTGCCGCGGCTTCCCGCAAGCGGCTCACCGGCCGGCTCACCCGCCCTCGCTCCAGGAGGAACTCCAGGCGCAGCTCGCGGAACAGGAACAGGTCCTGGACCGGGGGCCGGGCCTTGGCCACGAACTTGGGCAAAAACCCCAGCTCCATGCGGGTGCTAGCATACGCGGGGAAACTACCGAAGGGGTGCCTGGTGGCGCGCACGATCCTCGAAAAACTCGCCGAGCTGGAAGCCGCGAGCCTCGCCGGGGGCGGGGAGGAGCGGGTGGCCCGCCAGCACGCTGCGGGAAAGCTCACCGCCCGGGAGCGGCTGGCGCTGCTTTTGGACGAGGGGTCGTTCTTCGAGCTGGACCGGCTGGTGACCCACCGCTGCCACGACTTCGGCATGGCCTCGCAGCGCATCCCCGGGGACGGGGTGGTCACCGGGTTCGGCCGCGTCGAGGGTCGCCCGGTGGCGGTGTTCGCCCAGGACTTCACGGTGTTCGGCGGCTCCCTCTCCGAGGCTCACGCGGAAAAGATCTGCAAGGTCATGGACCTGGCCTTGAAGTTCGGGGTGCCGGTGATCGGCCTGGCGGACTCGGGAGGGGCGCGCATCCAGGAAGGCGTGGTTTCCCTGGGGGGTTACGCGGAGATTTTCCTCCGCAACACCCTCTGCTCCGGGGTGATTCCGCAAATTTCCGCGATCCTCGGGCCCTGCGCCGGGGGAGCGGTGTACTCCCCGGCCATCACCGACTTCGTGTTCATGGCCCGGGGCACCAGCTACATGTTCGTCACCGGCCCCGAGGTGATCCGCACCGTGACCCACGAGGAGGTCACCATGGAGCGGCTGGGGGGGGCGGACACCCACGCGCGGATCTCCGGGGTGGCGCACTTCGTCCGGGATTCCGAGCAGGAGGTGCTGGCGGCGGTGCGCACGCTTGTCGGGTTTTTGCCTCTCAACAACCTGGCGGACCCGCCCACCAAGCCCACGAGCGATCCCCCGGACCGGGAGGAGCCGGCGTTGGACAGCTTGGTGCCCCCGGAGCCTGAAAAGCCCTACGACATCAAAGCGCTGGTGCGGGCGGTGGCGGACGAGGGGGAGTTTTTCGAGGTGCACGAGCAGTTCGCCCCCAACATCGTGGTGGGGTTCGTGCGCTTGGCCGGGCGCACCACCGGGGTGGTGGCCAACCAGCCGCTGCACCTGGCTGGCGTGCTGGACATTGACGCCTCGGTGAAAGGGGCGCGGTTCGTGCGGTTTTGCGATGCTTTCAACATCCCGCTGCTGATCCTCGAGGACGTGCCGGGTTTCCTCCCCGGGGTGGCCCAGGAGCACGGGGGGATCATCAGGCACGGGGCCAAGCTGCTCTACGCGCTGGCGGAGGCCACGGTGCCCAAGGTCACGGTGATCACCCGCAAGGCCTACGGCGGCGCCTACTGCGTCATGGGCTCCAAGCACATCCGCACCGACTTCAACTTCGCCTACCCCACCGCGGAAATCGCGGTGATGGGTCCCCAAGGGGCGGTGAACATCCTCTACCGCCGGGAGCTGGAGGAAGCCGCGGACCCCGAGGCGCTGCGAGGGGAGCTGGTGCGGCAGTACACGGAAAAGTTCGCCAACCCGCTGATCGCTGCCGAGCGCGGCTTCGTGGACGCGATCATCCCGCCGCGCCGCACCCGGCCGCTGGTGATCCAAGCCATGGCCTTGGCCACGGGCAAGCGGGACACCATGCCCGCCAAAAAGCACGGCAACATCCCGCTGTAAGCCATGCGCGTGCTCGTGGCCAACCGGGGGGAAATCGCGGTGCGCCTGATCCGGGCTTGCCGCGAGCTGGGGTGGGAAGCGGTGGCGGTTTTCTCGGAGGTGGACGCGGACAAACCCCACGTGCGGGAAGCGCACTGGGCGGTACCCCTGGGCCCCGCGGCACCAGAGGCCTCCTACCTGGCGGTCCCCCGCCTTCTGGAGGTGGCCAAGGAGCTAGGGTGCCAGGCGGTGCACCCCGGGTACGGTTTTCTCGCGGAAAACCCTGCCTTTGCCCGGGCGGTGCAGCAGGCGGGGCTGCTGTGGATCGGCCCTTCCCCGGAAACCATCGAGCTGTTGGGGGCCAAGACCGCGGCCCGGGAGCTGGCCACGCGCCTGGGGGTGCCCACGGTGCCGGGAACCCCGCCCCTGGAGCACCCGGAGCAAGCCCGAGCGTTCGCCCGGGAGGTGGGTTACCCGATCCTCCTGAAAGCCGTGGGGGGCGGGGGTGGCAAGGGGATGCGGGTGGTGCGGGAGGAGGCGGCGTTGGAGGAAAGCTTCCTGCGCGCCCAGGAGGAGGGGAGGGCGTTTTTCGCCGATCCCCGGGTGTACGCGGAAAAGCTCATCGAAAAGCCGCGGCACGTGGAGGTGCAGATCCTCGCGGACCGCTTCGGGCAGGTGGTGCACTTGGGGGAGCGGGAGTGCTCGCTGCAGCGCCGTCACCAGAAGCTCCTGGAGGAAGCCCCTTCGGTGGCGGTGAGCCCCCAGCTGCGCTCGCAGCTGGGGGAGGCAGCGGTGGCGCTGGCCAAAGCCTCGGGGTACACCACCGCTGGCACCGTGGAGTTCCTCCTGGCCCCGGACGGCCGCTTCTACTTCCTGGAGGTCAACACCCGCTTGCAGGTGGAGCACCCGGTCACCGAGGTGGTGTACGGCGTGGACCTGGCCCAGTGGATGATGCGCCTTTCGGCAGGGGAAAAGCTCGCCTTGCGGCAAGAGGAGCTGGTCCCCCGGGGGCACGGGATCGAGTGCCGCATCGTGGCGGAGGACCCAGCCCAGGGGTTCGCCCCCTCCCCGGGGCGTATCCTCCTGTTGCGGGAGCCCGCGGGGCCGGGGGTGCGGGTGGACAGCGGCATCCTGGAGGGGTGCCAGGTGACCCTGGACTACGACCCGCTTTTGGCCAAGCTCATCATCTGGGGCGAAACCAGGGAGCAAGCTTTGGCCCGTTTGCGCCGGGCCTTGGGGGAGTACGCGATCCTCGGCTTGGCCACCACCTTGCCGCTGTTCGAGAGGTTGCTGGACGACCGCGATTTTCTCGCAGGGGAGGTGCACACCGGCTGGCTGGAGGAGAAGCTCGCCGGCCGGTTCGAGGAGCCGGAGCCGCTGCCGGTGGCGGTGGCCGCGGCGCTGGAAGCTGCGGGGCTGGGGGTAGTCTCCCCGGACCCTTACAGCGCTGCGGGGGAGCTGCGGGCCTGGCGGGAAGCTTCCCGCCGGAGGATGTTGCGAGGGTGGGGGGCGTGAGGCGCACGTTCCGTCTCGGGCAAGGTGGGAGCGAGGTGCACGTCCAGGTGGTGGGCAGCGTGGTTTCGGTGAGCGTGGGGGGTCAGGGCTTTCAGTTTGCCCTGGAGCGCCAGGGAGCCCACCGGGCGCTTGTGGCGTTTCCCGATGGCCGCCGGTGGGAGGTGCTCTTCGCCCGGCTGGGCAAGGGCCGCTGGCAGCTGCACCTGGCCGGCCGCACCACCACCGTGGTGCTGGAGGACCCCTGGGCCGAGGCCAGCGCGAAAAGGGCTGGGGAGGACGGGGGGGAGGTGCTCCGCGCCCCCATCCCTGGGCGCATCGTGGAGGTGCTGGTGGCCCCGGGGAACCACCTGGCACCGGGGGCGCCGGTGGTGGTGCTGGAGGCCATGAAGATGCAGAACCTCATCGCCACCCAGGCGGGGGGCCAGGTGCAGCAGGTGTTGGTGGTACCGGGGGCCACCGTGGAGCGCGGCCAGGTGCTGGCCATTGTCGGGTGAGGGTTTTGTTCAAAAAGTTGGATGGCCTTCCGGAAAGGCGAACCGAACCCCGGCGGGCGGGAAAGCTAAGCCCAAGCATCGCTAAGGCTTCGCTCTTGGGGCGGGCCTGGCACGTTTTTTGCTTACTGAAAGAGGCGGCCCGTCGCTTGCCCAAGATGGGCTCCTGTGGTATAAGACGGGCCGCCATGAAACCAGAAGGAAAGGAGGGCAAGAACGGGGAGAAAAGGATGCGTGGTGCGGCTTTTGCAAGGAAAAGCTAGCAAACCAAAAGGAAAGGAGGGAACATGAGGAAAGTAGGCTGGTACTTCTTGGCGTTTTTGGCGATGGCGCTGTTCGCCACCGGCGCCTTCGCGCAAACCACCGGCTCCATCGAGGGTACGGTGGTGGACGAGAACAACGTGGCGCTGCCGGGCGTGACCGTGGAGGCCACCTCCCCCGCGCTGCAGGGGACCAAGGTGGCGGTCACCGACGCCCAGGGGAAGTTCCGCCTGGTGCTGCTGCCCCCGGGGACCTACACGGTGAAGTTCACGCTTTCCGGTTTCGCCCCACTGGAGCAAACCGAGGTCAAGGTGGGCTTGGGCCGTGTGGTCACCTTGAACGTGCAGATGAGCTCGGCGTTCAAGGAAGAGGTGGTGGTTTCCGGGGCTGCGCCCACGGTGGATACCAAGACCGCCGAGGTGGGCGTGAACCTGGACAAGGACTTCTTCACCAACCTGCCCATCGGCCGCAACTACGCCTCGGTGGTGCGCGTGGCGCCCGGAACCGCCAATGACGCCGCTGGTGTGACCGTGTACGGCTCCACCGGTGCCGAAAACGCGTATTACATTGACGGCATCAACACCACCGGCGTCGAGCTCGGTACCCAGGGGAAGACCCTGAACTTCGAGTTCGTGCAGGAAGTGCAGGTGAAGACCGGCGGCTACCAGGCTGAGTTCGGCCGCGCCACCGGTGGCATGATCAACGTGATCACCAAGTCCGGCGGGAACGAGTTCCACGGCGACGTGTTCGGTTACTACGACGACTCGGGCATTCAGGCCAAGACCGCTGCGGACGTGAACTATTGGGCCTCTCGCTTGTCCCGTTCTTACGTGGTGGATGGCTACACCCGCAAGGACTTCGGGTTCGGCTTGGGTGGCTACTTCATCAAGGACACCCTGTGGTTCTACGGCTCCTACGACTACGTGAAGAACGACGAGGACCGCAAGGTGCTCCAGGACTTCAAGGCCTTGGCGCAGCAGTACAACGCCCATGACTACGGGTTCCCGGCCCAGGGCGCGATCTTCACCAACTCCACCACCCGCGACCTCTGGTCCGCGAAGTTTACCTACAGGCTTTCCCAAAACCACTCCTTCATCTTTTCCGGGTTCGGCGACCCCACCACCACCGAGGGGCCGATCCGCGGCTTGGCGGGCAACCCCGACTCCTTCATGGGCACGGTGGACGCGGGTGGCACCGACCTGGTGGCCAAATACGAGGGCGTGTTCGGCCAGAACTGGGTGGTGAACGTGCTGGCCGGCAAGCACAAGGAGCGCTCCAACGAGGGCGGCCGCGGCTTGAACCAGGTGGCGTTCATCGAGTACTCCAACCCGATTTACGCCAAAACCGGTGTGGTGCCGGTGTGGGACGGGTTCGGCTTCGCCCAGCGGCAGCAGTTCGGCCGCGACGTTTACAAGGGTGACGTTTCGTACTTCCTCAACAACTTCCTGGGTGACCACGAGTTCAAGTTCGGGCTCGAGGGCGAGCACATCACTGTGGAGAACAAGAACTACAACACCGGCGGGCAGCGCATTTACGGGCTGTGCCTCGGCGGCTATACCGGCGACGGCAACCAACCCTGCGGGCGGGAAATCTTCTACCGGCACCGCTTCTTCATGAGCCATTTCCCCAACTCCGTCTTCGACGTCACCAACGCCGACATCCTGGTGCCGCTGGTGGTGGACTCCAAGTCCAACAACTTCGCGATGTTCCTCCAGGACACCTGGAGGCTCTCCCCCACCCTCACCCTCAACGTGGGGGTGCGCTGGGAGCAGCAGAAGCTGTACGACTCCGAGAAGAACGTCACCGCCAAGCTCAACGACGAGTGGGCGCCCCGGGTGGGCGTGATTTGGGACCCCAAGGGTGATGGTACCTCCAAGGTCTTCGCCCACTTCGGCCGCTTCTACGAGACGATCCCCATGGACATGGTAATCCGCTCCTTCGGGAAAGAGATCACCGCGTTCACCTACAACTACCACGGTGCTCGGGAGGAGGATCCGTCCACCCGGTACAACGTGGCCTGCGACCCGAACTTTTCCCGCGCTTGCAGGATCCTCGGCCACGAGAACACCCCGGTGGATCCCAACCTCCAAGGGCAGTACATTGACGAGGTGGTGGTGGGTGGCGAGTACGAGCTCATGAAGGACCTGGCGGTGGGTGCCAAGTACATCTACCGCGACCTGGGCCGCATCATCGAGGACTCCCTGGGGTTCGATCAGGGTTACTACATCGGCAACCCGGGCCGTGGCTTGCTCCGCTCTTCCTGGGACATGAGCTACACCTACGAGCTCCCGGTGCCTGAGCCCAAGCGCACCTTCAAGGGCGTGGAGCTCACCGCCCGCAAGCGGTTCTCCAACAACTGGGGCATGATCGCGTCCTACCTGTGGTCCAAGCTGGAGGGGAACTACGACGGTACCTTCCAGGTTTCCACCGGCCAGCTCGACCCCAACCTGAACTCTGCCTTCGACTATGCCGAGTTCCAGGTGAACAACAAGGGTTACCTCTCCAACGACCGTCGTCACCAGTTCAAGGTTGACGGCTACTACGTGTTCCCGTTCCAGCTCACCGTGGGTCTTTCCGCCTACTACCGCACCGGTCTGCCCATCACCGCCATGGGTTACTCCACCGGTTATCAGAACTGGGAGTTCTACCTCTCCAAGCGTGGCGCCTTCGGCCGCACCGATGACGAGTGGGAAGCCGACCTGCACCTGGATTACCCGGTGAAGTTCGCCGGCGTCCAGGTGAAGTTCCTCGCCGACGTGTTCAACCTCTTCAACCGCCAGGGCGAGGTGAGCCGCAACATGCGTTACGACCTGGGCGAGGATTATGGGGTCATCGACTACGAAACCGGTCAAATCCTGCCGCCCATCGAGCCCGGGGACAGCGCGCATCCACCCACGAACCCGGCGTTCAACACCCCCAACGCTTGGCAAGCGCCGCGCAGCGTCCGCTTCGGCGTGCGGGTGAGCTTCTAAGCCGAGGGTAAAGCGAAGCAACGCAGAGGGGGCCGCAAGGCCCCCTCTTTTTTCCCTGCTAAGCTTTCCCCGTGCGACACGCCCGTTGGTTGCTGCTCGCTGCCCTGCTGCTGGGTTCGCTCCTCGCGCTCCTCCGCCCTCTTCGCCCGGGGCAAGCTGGGTGGCGGCGCGAGGGCGAGCTGCTGGTCCCCGGGGCGTGGCAGCTCGTGCCGCGCTGGCGTTTTGTTCCCCTCTCCGGCACCACGGTGGCGGCGCAGCTTGCTTTGGCGAGCCGCGAAGGCGTGCGGGTGCAGGCCCGGGTGCGGGTAGCGTTTCCCCCAGGGCGCTACCAGCTCGCTGCCGGGGAAAGCGCCAGCGACGGGCTCGCGGTAGCGCTGGCTGGCACGCTCCCCGCACCCGAGCTTGCTTGCCTCGCTGGGATCGCCGCCGCCGACTGCCCGGAGCGCCTGCGCCGCAAGCTCCAGGAGGCCGTGGCGGCGCGGTGGCGCCTGGCGCCCGAGGTGGTGGGGGTGGAGCTGGAGGTGGACCCCCAGGCGCTGGTGGCGGTGCGCCTGGCCGCGCTGCGGGCGCGCCTTGCGCCTGCACCCCGGCGCGTGCTGCTTTTGGGGTGGGACGGGGCCGACTGGGAGCTGCTGGAGCCGCTGGCCCGTCGGGGGGTGATGCCCACCCTGGGGCAGCTCATGGCCCGGGGCACCTGGGGGAAGCTGCGCTCGATCACGCCGCTGCTTTCCCCGATCATCTGGACCACCATCGCCACTGGCGAGCGGCCGGAAGCCCACGGGGTGCTGGACTTTTTGGAGGTGGACAGCGAAACCGGCGCCAAAGTACCGGTCACCGGGCGCAAGCGGACCGTGCCGGCGCTTTGGAACATCGCCTCGGCTATGGGGCTTGGGGTGGCGGTTTCCGGGTGGTGGGCTACCTGGCCCGCCGAGGTGGTGAACGGGGTTCTGGTTTCGGACCGGCTTTTCTTTCTGTTGTCCGACGTGGTGGGCGAAGCCCCGGCAGGGACCGTGGTGTTCCCCCCCGAGCGGGAGGCGGCGTTTCGCCAGCTGGCGCAGCGCGCCCGGGAGGAGACCGACGAGCGGGCGGTGCGCGCTTTGCTGCCGGTCTCTGCCGCACGCTTCGCCCAAGCGGTGCGGGAAGCCAAAGGGATGGCGGACCCCGTGGACGGCTTTCGCCGCATCCTCGAGGGTACCCGGGTGTACCTGGGGGCTGGGCTGGAGATGCTCCAAGCGAAGCCGCAGCTCGCCATGATCTATGCCATCGGCACCGACGAGGTGGGGCACGTGCTCGCCCCTTACCTGCCCCCACCGCTTCCCGGTGCGGAGGCAAGCTTCAGCGAGGCTGCCCAGCAAGGGGTGGAGCGCTACTTCGCGGTGATGGACCGCTGGCTGGCGCGCCTCTTGGAAGCCTGCCCGCTGGCGGAATGTGCTTTGGTGCTGGTGTCCGACCACGGCTTCAAGTGGGGGGAGGACCGGCCCCGGGAGTTTTCCGGCGTGGCCGCCGCCACCGCGGCCCTGTGGCACCGTCCCGAGGGCGTGTTCCTGCTGGCCGGCTCCGGGGTGCAACCCTTGGGGAAGGTGAGCGAGCCCGCTTCGGTGTACGACGTGGCACCCACGGTGGCGGCGCTGCTGGGTTTGCCGCCGGGGTCCAGCTGGCCGGGCCGCCCGCTCCCCGGGGTGGCGCCCAGCTCGCTTCCCCCGGTGGACTGGAAGGCGCTGCTGCCGCCCGAGAGCTACCGTCCCAAGGTGAGCGGGGCGGCGCCCTCGCCGGAGTACGTGGCGCAGCTGAAGGCGCTGGGGTACCTGGAGGGGAGCGAAGGCAAAGGCGCTGCCGGCGGCGCCACCGAGGGGGAGCTGAACAACCTGGGGCTGGTGCACCTGGAGGCCGGACGCTTCCAGGAAGCGGAGGCGGCGTTCCGCAAGGCGCTGGCCGCAAACCCACGCTACGCCTCCCCTTACTACAACTTGCGCCGCCTTTACTTCGAAACTGGCCGCTACGACGAGGCCGACGCCGCCCTGGAGCAGGCGGTGCGCTTGGGGCTGCGGGACGGGGTGGGGGCCGTGGCCCGGGCCGTGGAGGACTACCAGCGGTCCGGGCTGGGGGAGCGGGCGCTGCGCCTCGCCCGCAAGGGGCGCGAGCTCTTCCCCGAGGAGCCGCGCTTCGCCGCCCAGACCCTGGCGCTGGCGGTGCAGCTGCAGCGCTGCCAGGAGGGGCTGGAGGAAGCGGAAAGCGCGACCCAGCACTTTCCCACCGATCCCCGGGTGCTGGCGTTCGCCGGGCTCGCCGCCGCCTGTGCCGGGGACGAGGGCAAAGCCAAGGCGTGGCTCGCCCGCTCCTTGGAGCTCGCTCCGGATCAACCGGAAATCCGCAAGGCGTTGCAAGCTTTGGGCTGGAAGTGAGATGGTGGAGCCGAGGAGGATCGAACTCCCGACCTCCAGAGTGCGATTCTGGCGCTCTCCCAGCTGAGCTACGGCCCCACCAGGCGAGGGTATGCTAGCACGGGAGGGCGGGGCCCTCAAGGGGGTGAACGTGGGGCGCTTCAACCCTTGCGAGCTGGAAATCGAGCTTTTCTGCCGGGGGTTGCGCATTGACCGGTCCTGCACCCTGGAGGAGGACGCCCGGGGCTTCCGGCGCACCAGGGCGGGGTTGGGGTCGGGGCTGGAGCTGGTGATCCCCGGCAAGCTCAAGGACGTTTGGTGCAACGTGCCGGTGTTCGAGCACTTCGTGGAAACCTCCCCATTCCTGCTGCGCAAGGAAAACGGCGGTTACCTGGTGGTGGACACCCGGGTGGACGAGGCCTACCCGGTGCGCATCCCCCCTGAGCCCGCCTGGTACCGCCGCAAGACCTCCCGGGGGCACGAGATGGCCTCCATCGGCGTGCTCCAGGGGACGTACCTGGGCGTGTACATCTCGGAAACCTGCCGTTTCTGGGATCCGGGGAACGACCGCCACTGCCACTTCTGCACCTCCGGGCTCAACGTGGGCAAAGCCGAGGTGCTGCGCAAGTCCGTGGAGGAGGTGGTGGAGGTGGCCCGGGCCGCCAAGGAGGAATCCGCGGTCACGTTCTTCCATTTCAACGCCGGCTACCAACGGGAGGACCGCCCGGATGCCACGCGCTTCCACGGCCTCAACCTGGCAGCGCCTTACGTGAAGGCGGTGCGGGAGCAGGTGGGAGGGTTCATCGGCGTGCAGGTGGCGCCGGTGCTGGAGCACGATTTCTGGAAGTACGACTGGCTCATCGCCCTGGGGGCGGACCACTTCTCGTTCTGCTACGAGTTCCACAACCCCCAGTACTTCGAGCGCTTTTGCCCCGGCAAGTGCGGCAGCCTCGGGCAAAAGGCGTTTTTCGCGGCCATGGAGTACACCGCTGCCAAGCTGGGCAAGGGTGCGGTTTCCGGGGAGATCATCGCCGGGGTGGAGCCCATCGCCGACACCCTGGCGGCCATCGAGTACATCACCTCGGTGGGGGCGTTCCCCACCGTGTGCATCTTCCGCCCGCTGGCGGGTTCGCTCATGGAGCGCTACCCCTCCCCGGACCCCGAGGCCATGAAGCGGGTGTTCGAGAAGGTTTGGGACGCCTGCGTGCGTCACGGCATCCCCAGCGACGTGATCCCCAACATCCAGGTTTCCTTGGTGGTGCAGCCCGGGGATACCGTGTACTTCAGCAAAGGCACGCTGCGGGAGCGGCTTTATCGCGGGAAGATGGCGGCGCTGCGCCTCCTGGGCAAGCCTTACTTTGCGGCGAAGATGCGCCCCAAGCCGGTGCCGCTCTCCGCCACCGAACCCCCGGGACCCGGTTTCGCGGTCCCCGCCCGCTCGCAAGCTTTGGCGTAAAGCAGCAGCTTCTCGCGCTTTCCCTTGGCCAGGTTCCAGCCGGAAAAAGCCTGGCGCAGCTGCAGTGTTTCCCGCTCCGCTGCCGGCACCCGCCCTTGTTCCCCTTCCCGCAGCAGCAGGAAGCAAAAGCTGGGATCGTACACCGCCCCCACCGCGAGCTTTCCCCCGGCGTAAAACCGCAAGGAGGGTTCCTGCATGGAAAACGCGAAGGCAGGAGCCGGCAGCGCCGCCACTGCCCTCCCCGCTGCTCGGTAAGGGGTCTGCGAGGCCAGCGCCAAAAAAACCAGGGCCAGCACCGTGGAGGCCAGGGCGGCTGCCGCGGATGCTCGAAAACTCGGCCTGGCTGCCACCACCACCAACGGCAGAGCCGGGAGCATGTAGTGCGGCAGCTTGGTCTGCACCAGGCAAAGCACCAAAAAAGGCACCCCCAGCCCCAGCGCCACCGCGCGGAAAAGCTGGGGGTCTTGCTTGCGATGTTCGGTGAAGAAGCGAAAAACGCCTCCGGCCAGCGGAAAGGAAGCCACGGCGAGGCTTGCCAGGTAAAACGGTGGGCCCAGGAGCACCCCGGGCAAGCCAGCGACCCCGTGCCCTTCCAGGGGTTCCAGCGCCCGCCGCACCACGTGCCGCCCCAAGGCGATCCGCGCCAGCTCCCAGTGGCTTTCCAGGTTCGCGGGGACGAACCAAGCCGCTACCAACCCCAGGGCCAAGAGCACCCCCCAGGGGGGGAAGAGCCGGCGCCACAGGGCCTTGTCGCTCCAGCAGTAGCCCGCAAGCGTGGGCAGGAGGAAAAGCGGGGTCACCGGCCCTTTGGCCAGCACCCCCAGCCCGCAAAGCCCCCAGCCCAGCGCCACCGGCGCTTGCTGGCCGCGGCGGGCGCCCACCACGAAAGCCAGCAAGCTCGCAGCGGTGAGCGCGCTCACCAGCGCGTCGGGGGTGGCGAAAACGCCGGCCACCGCCATCCCCGGGAGCAGCGCCCAGCGCTCCTCACCCACAAACTCCCGGGCCAGCCGGGCGGTGGCCCAGAGCCACAAACCTAAGGCCACAAGTGAGGGCAACCGCAAACCCAGCTCGTTTTCCCCGCACACCGCGGTGCTTGCCAGCTGCAGCCAGTAAAGGAGGATCGGTTTGTCGGCCCGCAGCCGCCCGAAGTTGGTGGGAAGCAGCACCTTTCCGGTGTCGCGCATCTCCCGCACCGCTTGGGCGTAGCGGGGCTCGTCGCGATCGCAAAGCGGTGCCAGGCTGGCAGCGGCCAGCAAGCTGCAAGCGGCGGCGGCGAAAAGCCAGCGCCAACGCATGGCCTGCCCCCGGAAAAGCAAGCGCTCAGTACAGCTCCACCCGCCCGGAGGTGGTGCTCACCAGCAGTTTCGGACCAAGCCCACCCAAGAGCAACCTGCCCCTTTTGCCGGGGGTTTGTCCAGGGTACGCGGAGCGAATTTCCCCCCGAGCCGACTGCACCTCCCCGGAAGGGTTGGTCCCCGCGGGGAGCATCAGGCGCACCTTGCCGGAGGTGCTGCTCACCCGCACCTCGGCCTCGGGGGGCAGGGCGTCGAAGCTCAAGCTCACGTCCCCGGAGGTGGTGGCCACCCCCACCGACCCCAAAAGCCCCACCGCCCGCAGCTCCCCGGAGGAGGTGTCGCAGCGCAACGTCTTCGCCCCGCCGGTAAGCTCCACATCCCCTGAAGCGGTGCGCACCAGCACCGCTTCCACCGGCTTGGCCAGGCGCAGGCGGATATCCCCGGAGGTGGAGCGGGCTTCCACCTCCGGCGCCCAACCCAAAAGCTCCAGCTCGCCGCTGGCCGAGCGCAGCCGCAGCGGCCGGCTTCCGGGCAACTCCCCCTCCACGGTGATGTTGCCGCTCCCGGTGGTGAGGTCCAACCGCACGTAGGGCGGCACCACCACCCTCATCCGCGCCTTGGTCACCACCACTCCGCGGAAGAACGGCAGCGTAGACTGGCCGGAAGTGACGCGGAAGGTATCCGCGGTGTCCTCGAACTGCGGCCGGTGGGCTGCCATCCAAGCTTCCACCGCCTTTTCCGCGAACCCCGCGCAGGCGAGCTCCACATCCACGCGGATCTCGTCAATGGCGGAGCTGCGTACCGCCACGTCCAAGGAGCCGGCATCCACCACCACCACCTTCCCCTCCTTGGCTGCGGCTTGCTTGGAGATGATTTCGTTCCGCTCCGCTGCGGCCACCAGCGCCGGCAGCGCGAGGGCCGCGAGAAAGCTCGCTGCTCGCCTCATGCTCGCCTCCTTGGGGCAATCTTAGCAGCCTTCCGCAGGCACCTTGACGGCGAGGGGGCGGTGCGCTACATTAACAACCCCGGCGTTGCCGGGGGAGGGCTCTTTGTCAAGCTAGGGGACGAGGGCAGGCACGAAAAGGGGAGCACCCTGCCTGCCGGCAGCCCGCGGAGCAGGCGCGTAGCTCAGCTGGTTAGAGCGCTACCTTGACACGGTAGAGGTCAGCGGTTCAAGTCCGCTCGCGCCTACCATTTGGAGCTCCGCTCGCAACGAACGTTCGTAGGCGCGTAGCTCAGTTGGTAGAGCGCATCCCTCACACGGATGAGGTCTGCGGTTCGAGCCCGCACGCGCCTACCATGCCCACGGCCGCCGTCCCCTGGTTTGGACGGCTTTTTTGTTTTCGAGGATCGGGGAGATGAACGAGACCATCGTGCTGGAGCTGCCCGGAGGCGAGCGAGTCGAGGTACCCGCAGGGATCACCCCCGGGGAGCTTGCGGAAAAGCTTTTGGGGGAGAGGGCGCGGGACGCCGTGGTGGGGGTCCTGGACGGGGAGTTCGTGGACCTCCGGGCGCCGCTGCGCCGCTCGGGGCCGTTCCGCATCCTCACGGTGCAAGACCCCGAGGCGGGGGACGTGATCCGCCACTCCGCGGAGCACGTGCTCGCCGACGCGGTGGAGCGGCTTTTCCCCGGCACCATCATTGACGCCGGCCGCCAGGACCACTCGGAGAAGTTCCAGTACGACTTCCGCCACCCCCGTCCGTTCACCCCGGAAGACCTGGCGAGGATCGAGGAGGAGATGGCCCGCATCATCGCCCAGGACCTGCCGTTCACCCGCCAGGTGGTGAGCCGCCAGGAGGCGCTGGAGCTTTTCCGCGCCCGGGGGGAAGAGCTGAAGCTGCTGCGTCTTGCGGAGATCCCCGAGGGCGAGGAAATCACGGTGTTCCGGCACGGGGATTTCGTGGACCTGTGCCGCGGTCCCCACGTGCAGCGCACCGGACAAATCGGCGCCTTCAAGCTGCTGGAAACCTCCGGGGCGTACTTCAAGGGGGACGAGCGCAACGAGATGCTGCAGCGCATCTACGGCACCGCCTTTGCCACCAAGGAGGAGCTTGCGGCGTACTTCGCTCGCCTGGAGGAAGCGCGGCGCCGGGACCACCGGCGCTTGGGACGGGAGCTGGACCTGTTCTCGTTCCACCCCTACGCCCCCGCCTCGCCGTTTTTCCACCCCAGGGGTGCCATCGTTTACAACGAGCTGGTGGCGCTCATGCGGGAGCTTTACCAGCGCTACGGCTACCAGGAGGTGATAACCCCGCAGCTGTTCGACGCGGAGCTCTGGAAGGTTTCCGGGCACTGGGAAAACTACCGGGAGAACATGTTCCTCACCGAGGTGGAGGGGCGGGCGTTTTCCTTCAAGCCCATGAACTGCCCCTCCCACTGCTTGATTTACAAGACCGCCGCCCGCTCTTACCGCGATCTTCCCCTGCGCCTGGCGGATTTCGGGCGGCTGCACCGCTTCGAGCGCTCGGGGGTGGTGCAAGGGCTCACCCGGGTCCGTTCCTTTTCCCAGGACGATGCCCACATTTTCTGCCTTCCCGAGCAAATCGGCGAGGAAATAGACGCGCTTTTCGACCTGATGTTCGAGGTGTACAGCATCTTTGGTTTCGCCTCCCCGAACATCTACCTTTCCACCAAGCCCGAGAAAGCCATCGGCGAGCCGGAGCTCTGGGCCCACGCCGAGGCCACCCTGCAGCGCTGCTTGGAAAAGCGCTCGGTGGCGTTCCAGCTGAACCCCGGGGAGGGGGCGTTCTACGGCCCGAAGATTGACTTCGTGGTGCACGACGCCCTGGGCCGGGAGTGGCAGCTGGGCACAATTCAGCTGGACTTCAACTTGCCCCGCCGCTTCGAGCTCGCCTACGTGGCCGAGGACGGAAGCGAGAAGACCCCGGTGATGATCCACCGGGCGGTGCTGGGTTCCATCGAGCGGTTTTTCGGGGTCATGCTGGAGCACTTTGCCGGGGATTTGCCGTTCTGGCTCGCCCCGGAGCAGGTGCGGGTGCTGCCGGTATCCGACAAGTTCCTGGAGGGGGCCAGGGCGGTGGCGCAGCGCATGCAGCAGGCGGGGCTGCGGGCCCAGGTGGATTCCCGCAACGAGAAACTGGGGGCGAAGATCCGCGATGGGGAGCTCGCCAAGGTGCCGGTGCTGGCCATCGTGGGTGCCAAGGAGCTGGAGCAGGGGACCGTGGCGGTGCGCCTGCGGCACCGGGGGGACCTGGGTCCCCACCCCCTTCCCCTGGTGATCGAGCGGTTGGCAGCGGCCAAGAAAGCCCGGTCGCTAGAGCTTTGGGAAGAGCACTGAAAGGGAGGGTTTATGCCCAAGTTGAAGACGCTCAAGGCAGCGGCAAAGCGGTTCAAGCGGACGGCGCGGGGTAAGTTCTTGCGGCACCACGCGTTCCACAGCCACATCCTCACCAAGAAATCGGCCAAGCGCCGGCGCCACCTGCGCCAGGAAGCCCTGGTTTCCGGCGCCGACAAGGCAAAGGTGGAGCGCATGCTCCCCTACGGGTCCTGAGGAGGTTCTATGCGCATCAAAAGGGGCAACCACCGCAGCGAGCGGCGCAAGAAAATACTCAAGCTAGCCAAAGGCTACTACCTCACGCGGCGCAACACCTACCGCATCGCCAAGCTCCAGGTGGAGCGGTCGCTGGCCTTCGCCTACCGCGATCGCCGGCAGCGCAAGCGGCAAATGCGCGCGCTTTGGATCGTGCGCATCAACGCCGCAGCGCGCCTCCACGACCTCTCCTACTCCCAGTTCATCGCCGGGCTGAAGGCTGCGGGGGCGGCCATTGACCGCAAGATGCTGGCGGATCTGGCGGTGCGCGACATGGCGGCGTTCGAGGAGATGGTGAAGCTCGCCAAGAAAGGGCTTGCCTCCAAGGTCGCGGGGTGATGCTCGCCGAGCTCGCCGAGGTCAGGAAGGCCTTCGACCAAGCCCTGGCCGCCGCCGGCCAGGACCCCCGCAAGCTGGAAGAGGTGCGGGTGCAGTTCGCCGGACGGCGGGCTGGGGTGTTGCGGAAGCTGGAGGAAAAGCTCGCGGCGCTCCCCCGGGAGGAAAAGCCCGCTTTCGGCAAGGGGCTCAACGAGCTCAAGCGCTACATCGAGGAGCAGCTCGCCAAAGCCGCCAGCAAGGCCCAGGCGCTGGAGGCCAGGGAGGAGCGGGAAGACGTGACGCTCCCCGGGCGCAAGCCGCCCCTGGGGGCGCTGCACCCGGTGACCTTGGTGCGCCGGCAAATCGAGGAGATCTTCCTGCGCATGGGGTACTCGGTGGCCGACGGCCCGGAAATCGAGGACGACTGGCACAACTTCGAGGCGCTCAACATCCCCCCGGACCACCCCGCCCGGGACACCCAGGACACGTTCTACCTCCCCGGAGGGTGGTTGCTGCGCACCCACACCTCCCCGGTGCAGATCCGCACCATGGAGCGCTACAAGCCGCCGATCCGCGTGATCATCCCCGGGAGGGTGTACCGGCGGGATTCGGACCTGCGGCACTCCCCGATGTTCCACCAGGTGGAGGGGCTGGTGGTGGACGAGGGGATCTCCTTCGCCCACCTCAAGGCCACGCTGGAAGCGTTCCTGCACCGCTTGTTCGATCCTTCCCTGAAGGTGCGGCTGCGCCCCAGCTTTTTCCCGTTCACCGAGCCCTCCGCCGAGGTGGACATCACCTGCGTCATGTGCCGCGGGGGAGGGTGTGCGGTGTGTTCCGGGTCCGGGTGGGTGGAGATCCTCGGGGCGGGGATGGTGGATCCCCGGGTTTTCCGAGCCGTGGGGATAGACCCAAAGCGGTACACCGGGTTCGCCTTCGGCTTGGGCCTCGACCGGGTGGCGATGCTCGCCTACCACATCCCCGACCTGCGCCTGCTGTTTTCCGGTGACGAGCGGCTGGCGCGCCAGTTCCCAGGAGGGCTTGCCCGGTGAAAGCGCTTTACTCGTGGATCGCTTCCCACCTCGCATCCCCGCTCCCGCCGGCGGAGCTTGCCGCGCGGCTTGTGGCGGTGGGGCTCAACGTGGAGCTGCGGGAGCCTTTCGGGGATGACGAGGTGTGGGAGGTGGACGTGACCACCAACCGGCCGGACTGCTTGAGCCACCGAGGGCTCGCCAGGGAAGCAGCGGCGGCAGGGGGCGGGGAGCTCAAGCCGCTAGCGGTGGCGGTGCGGGAGGGCACCACCCCCGTGGGTCTTTTGGCCAGGGTCACCGTGGAGGACCAGGAGGGGTGCGCCCGCTACTGCGCCCGGGTAATCCGCGGCGTCCAGGTGCGACCTTCCCCGGCTTGGCTCGCCCAAAGGCTTGTAGCTTGCGGCATCCGCCCCATCAACAACGTGGTGGACGCCACCAACTACGTGCTTTTGGATCTGGGCCATCCGCTCCACGCCTTCGACCTGGCCAAGCTCGCCGGGGGGGAGGTCCGCGTGCGCCGCGCCCGGCCAGGGGAAAGGCTCGTGACCCTGGACGGCGTGGAGCGCGTGCTTTCCGGCGAGGATCTGGTGATCGCCGACCGGGAAAAGCCCGTGGCGCTGGCGGGGATCATGGGCGGGGCCAACTCGGAGATCACCCAGGGCACCACCGACGTGCTGCTGGAGTCCGCCTGGTTCGACCCGGTGAGGGTGCGCCGCACCCGCCGGCGCTTGGGGCTGGATACCGAGGCCTCCCGGCGCTTCGAGCGGGGGGCGGACCGGGCCATGGCCCGCCTGGCGGTGGACGCGGTGGCCCAGCTCATCCAGGAGCTAGCTGGGGGGGAGGTGGCCGTCGGGGTGCTGGATTCGGCCCCGGAGCTGCCGGCCCCGAAAACCGTTCCTTTGCCCTTGGCGCGCCTTGCGGCTTTCGCGGGCTGCGAGATCCCCGAAGCGTTCGTGCGCGAGCTGCTGCGGCGGCTGGAAATCCCCTTCAGCGAGGGGGATGGGGTGCTGCTTTGCCAGGTACCTTCCCACAGGGTGGACCTGGAGCTTGCCGAGGACCTCTTCGAGGAGGTGCTGCGGCATTGGGGTTACGACCGCATCCCCGCGGTACTGCCCCCCACTTCCGGGGGACCCGGGGAGCGCCGCGGCAGCTTCCCGGTCACCGACCGGGCCCGGGACGTGGCCCAAGCCCTGGGGCTGGCGGAGGTCATCACCTACGCCTTCGTCCCCCGGGAGGTGGAGGAGGCTTTTGCCGGCTCCCCTCTGGTGGCCAAGGGGGAGCCCGTGGCCTTGGAAAACCCGCTCTCGGCCCGCATGGCGGTGATGCGCCGCACCTTGTGGTCCGGTTTTGCGGAAGCGGCAGCGGCTAACCTGCGCCGGGGCGCCGAGCGGGTGCAGCTGTTCGAGGTGGGGAGGGTGTTCTTCGCCCAGGGCGGTAGGCTGTGGGAGGAGGAGCGACTGGCTGCGGTGCTGGCCGGGGAGGTAGGGCCCTGGGACAGCCGGCGGCGGGTGGACTTTTTCGACCTCAAAGGGCTGGCGGAGGCCCTGGCGGAGGGGTTGGGGCTTGCCGAGCTTGCCTGGGAGCCCTGGGAGGAGCCTCTGGCCCCGGGGTGCGGGGCGGTGGCCAAGGTGGGGGACGCGGTGGTGGGGGTTTTGGGCCGGCTAGGAAACCGCTGCGCGGCGCTGTTCGATGCGCCCCGGCCGCTGTGGGTGCTGGAGCTGCTGTTGGAGGAGGGGCGCAGCTTCCCCCAGCCCACCTTTGCCGAGCTGCCCCGCTTTCCGGCGGTGGTGGCGGACCTCACGGTGCGCCACCCCGAAAGCTTGCCTTACGCGGCGCTGGTGGCAGCTTGCCGGCAGTTTGCCCCGGCGATCCTCGAGCGGGTGGAGCCGGTGGTGCGCTACCGGGGGGAGAAGGTGGGCCCCGGGGAGGTGAAGACCACGCTGCGACTTACCTACCGGCACCCCGAGCGCTCCCTCACCCAGGAGGAGGTGAACGCCGCGCACTTCGCGCTCATGGAAAAGCTCGCCAGTAGCCTGGGCGTGGCGTTTACCTGAGGAGGCCCCATGGAAAGCCTGGACGCGTTGGAAAGCCGCATAGATCGCCTCATCGAGGCCTACTCCCAGCTCAAGGCCCGGGTGAGGGAGCTGGAAGAGGAAAACCAGCGCTTGCGGGACCAAGCCCCGGAGCAAGAGCAGCTGGTGGCGGAGCTCGCTCGCTTGCGGGAAGAGCGGGAGAAGCTGCGGCAGCGCTTGGGCAAGCTTTTGGCGCAGCTCGAGGAGCTGGGAGTCTGATGGCCCAAGCGCAAGCTCCCGAGGTGCCGGCGGCCCGGGCCGAGGAAAGCTTCCCGGAGGACGTGCGGCAGATCACCCCCAAGCGCATCTTCGCGGCGCTGGCCAAGGGGGTCCTGGGGCAGGAGCGGGCGTTGGAGTTCGTGGCGGTGGGGGTGTACAAGCACGCCACCGGCACCATGCCCGGCAACCTGCTCCTCATCGGCAACTCGGGTACCGGCAAAACCACGATCATGAACAACATCCAGCGCCTGTACCACGAGGTGCCGGCGTTCCGGCCGCTGCGGGCCATGACCATCATCAACGCCAACTTGCTGGTGGACGCGGACCGCATGGAGTTCCGCCCCGAGCGGCTGCTTTCGGCGGTGGAGCAGCGGGCCCGGGCGGTGATCGGCCACCCCCCCACGGCGGCGGAGCTCAAGGCGCTCATGGAGCGGGCCACGATTTGCGTGGACGAGATTGACAAGATGTCCGCGGTGGTGGCGGGCAAGCCCAACCCCATCGGCGTGGTGCTGCAGCAAGGGCTGCTCACGCTCATGGAAGGGGAGGTGGTCCCCTACCGCACCCACGTGGTGGAGGACGGGGAGGAAAAGCCCGTGGTGCTTCCCGTGGACACCACCGGGATGATGTTCATCTGCGGCGGGGCGTTCGAGGGGCTTTACGACCAGGTGTTCTACCGCGTTACCAGCCCCGGATCCGGGGAAAAGCTCAAGAGCACCGCCATCCGCACCGCGGACGGGCAGGTGCGCATCGAAACCCGCTTTTCCCTCGGGGATTTTTTCCGCATCGAGGACCTTTTCACCTACGGCATGGTGCCGCAGTTCATCGCTCGCTTCGACAACGTGGTGATCCTCAACGACCTCACGGTGGAGGTGCTGAAGGAAATCCTCCTGCGCTCCGCCGATTCCCCTTTGGTGCGCACCAGGGAGTACCTCAAGCTCTTCGACATCCAGCTGGAGGTGGAGGACCTGGCGGCCAGCATCATTGCCGAGCAAGCGGAAAGGCAAACCCGCACCGGGGCCCGGGCGTTGCGGGGCATTTGGGGGAAGATCGCCAACCCCATCGAGTTCGACCCGCTGGCAGCGCCCAACCTGGTCCCCCGCCCCGGGGGCGGCTTCACGCTCACGATTACCGCCCAGCTGGTGCGCCAGGCGCTGGGGCTCTGATCCCGTTTTCGGCTGGGCTGCCCGGGGGGCGAGCTCGTGCCGTGGGCCGCGGCCGGACAGCTAGCGGGCGAGCAGCGACAGCAGCGCCTCGGGGGCGAGGGTGGCGGGGAGGTGGATGCGCCCGGCGGGGTCGAGACGGGCTCGCGGCGCGGCGGCCACCAGCTTCACCGCCAGCTCGTGGGCCCGGGGGTGGCGGGGGTCCAGCTCCAGCTCCAGCGCCCGGGGGGAGCGGCGGATGCGCTTGACCCCGAAAACTTGGGCGGCAAGGCGCAGCGCTTGCAAAAGCTGCAAGTTCGCCACCTCCTTGGGGTAAGGGCCAAAGCGGTCCACGGTTTCCGCGAGGATCGCTTCCAGCTGCGCGGTGCTGGATGCCGCGGCAATGCGGCGGTAGAGGGAAAGGCGCAGGGTTTCCTGGGGGATGTAGCTTTCAGGGATGCGCAGCGGCAGCCCCAGCTGCACCTCCACGGCGCTGGCCGGCTCGGGGATCGGCTGCCCCTTGAGCTCGGCCACGGCTTCCTCCAGCAGCCGGCAGTAGGTCTCGTACCCCACCGCTTGCATGTGCCCGTGCTGCTCGGCCCCGAGGATGTTGCCCGCACCGCGGATCTCCAGATCCCGAGCCGCTACCCGGAACCCCGCCCCCAGCTCGGCGAACTCGAGGATCGCCGCCAGGCGTGCCCGGGCCTCTTGGGAAAGCCCCGCCTCCGCGGGGATCAGCAGGTAGGCGAAAGCCAGCCGATCCGAGCGCCCCACCCGTCCCCGGAGCTGGTAGAGCTGGGCCAAACCGAAGCGGTCGGCGCGGTTGACGATGAGCGTGTTGGCGTTGGGTACGTCCAAGCCGTTTTCCACGATGGCCGTGGCCACCAGCACGTCCGCGCGGTGCTCGAAGAACGCGTCCATGGCGGCGGCCAGCTCCCGCTCCTCCATCTGCCCGTGGGCCATCACCACCCTGGCTTCCGGCACCAGCTCCCGCACCAGCTTGGCCATGGCCGGCAGCGAAGCCACCCGGTTGTGCACGAAGAACACCTGACCACCCCGGGAAAGCTCCAGGCGGATGGCCTCCCGGACGATCTCCGCATCGAAGGGGACCACGTGGGTTTGCACCGCCAGGCGGTCCCGAGGCGGGGTTTCGATGATGGAAACGTCCCGCAACCCCAAAAGCCCCAGGTTGAGGGTCCTGGGGATGGGGGTGGCGGACATGGCCAGCACGTCCACGTTGGCTTTGAGCTTCTTGAGCTTTTCCTTCTGCGCTACCCCGAAGCGCTGCTCCTCGTCAACGATCAAAAGCCCCAGGTCGCGGAACGCCACGTCCTTGGCCAAAAGCCGGTGGGTGCCGATGACGATGTCCATGCTGCCCGCAGCCAAGCCTTCCAGCACCTCCTTCTGCTCCCGGGCGGGAAGGAAGCGGGAGAGCATGCGGATCACCACGGGGAAAGTCGCGAAGCGGCGGGAGAAGGTGCGGAAGTGCTGCTCCACCAGCACCGTGGTGGGGGCCAGCACCGCTACCTGCTTGCCGTCCATCACCGCCTTGAAGGCGGCCCGCATCGCCACCTCGGTCTTGCCGTACCCCACGTCCCCCACCAGGAGGCGGTCCATGGGCTTGGGGGACTCCATGTCCCGCTTCACCTCCGCCACCGCTTGCTCCTGGTCCGGGGTGAGCTCCCACTCGAACGCCGCTTCGAACTCCTTTTGCCAGGGCCCGTCCTTGGAGAACGCGTGCCCCGGCAAGAGCTCCCGTTGGGCGGCCAGGGTCAAAAGCTCCTGGGCCAGGTCCTTCAGCGCTTTCTTGACCCGGGCTTTCGTGGCCCGCCAGGTGCTGCCCCCCAGGCGGTCCAAGCGAGGGGGCGAAGCTTCGGCGGAGGCGTACTTTTCCAACAGGTCCGCCCGCTCCATGGGAACCAGCAGCTTGGCGCCGCCGGCGTACTCCAGCTCCACGCACTCGTGGGCGGTGCCATCCAAGGTGACCGTGCGGAACCCCACGAAGCGGCCGATGCCGTGCTCGGCGTGCACCACGAAGTCCCCTACCTTGAGGTCCCGGAGGTCGAAGAGCACCTGGGCCAGGTTCCGGGTGCGGGGCGGCGCCGCGGGGAGGTTGGTGATGTCCTGGCGGCCGAACACCGCAAGCCCCGCTTCCTCCCAGAGAAACCCGCGCCGTTGGGTGCCCAGCACCAGGCCGATCCCCCCGGGCTCCGGGTAGCCTTCCCGGAACGGCAGCTCGTGGTCCCGGAGCAGATGGGCGAGCCGCTCCCGCTCCCCGGGGGTGGCTGCCACCAGCACCTGGGTGGCGCGGTACGCCAAGCCCCGGCGCAGCTCCTCCAGCAGCAGCTGGGGACGGGAGGCCACCTGGGGGGCGGGCTTGGTGCGCAGCGAGACCGCCTGGGGACGGGGGGTGGTGGCCAGCTCCTCCACCGTGGGGTGCCCGGCGAGCGCCTCCTGGCACCTTTCGGGGGTAGCGAGCCAGAGCCCCGGGGCAGGCAGCGGGAGCTCGCGGCTGGCGGTTTGCTGGAACCGCTCCAAGCTGGCCCAGGTGCGGGCCAGCTCTGCACCGATGGCCTCGGGCTCCACCACCAAGAGCTTGCCCGCAAGCTCCCAAACCCAAACCCGCGGCGCCACCAGCGCGTACAGCGGCCCGAGGCGCGGATCCAAGGGGTCGGCAGCCACGAGGTCGGCCGCAAGCGGCAGCCCCCAGCTTGCGAGCAGCGCAGCGAGCTCCTTGCGGGAGGCCGGGTCGCGGGGGAAAAGCCCCAAGGGGGGAAGCACCAGCTGGGGAAGCGTTTCGCTGGAGCGCTGCGTTTGCGGGTCGAAGCGGCGCACCGCCTCCAGCGTGTCCACCTCCACCAACAGCCGGAAAAACCCCTCGGTGGTGCCCAAGTCCATCACCTCGCCGCGGATCGCGAACTCCCCCGCCTCCTCCACCACGTCCACCCGCCGGAACCCCTCCGCCAGGAGCTCCTGCCCCAGCTCCTGGAGGGAAAGGCGCTCCCCCGGCACCAGGGTGCGGCAGCGGGCTTTCAAGCTCTCGGGTCGGGGGAGGGGGCAGGGGAGCAGCCGGGCGGGCACCACCAGGCGGGCGAGCTGGCCTTCGGCCCAAGCCGCCAGCGTGCTCACCGCTTCCGCGCTGGCTCCCAGGGGAACGCCTTGGGGGGCGTAGGGGAGCAGCGCTTCGGCGGGCAGCGCTGCCGCTGCCAGGTGCGGGAAGAGCACACCGTACGCTGCCGCCAGGTCAGCCGCGTCCTGGGGGGTGGGGACCACCACCACCCCCTGGGGAGCGGTACCCAGCACCAGCTCCACCCCCACTGCCCTGGCTCCCGGGCAGACCCCCACCACCTGGGCCGGGGTGCTGTACTTGGCCCTCAGGGCAGCCAGGGCGCGGGAAAGCGGGGCGAGGGGTGGTTCCACGGCGCTAACGGCGGGCAAGCTTCCCCAGGGCTTCGATCACCATCTGCGCTGCCCGCTCCACCTCCTCCTGGGTGTTGGGGCGCCCCAGGGAAAAGCGCAAGGCGCTGCTCGCTTCCTCGGGGGTGCGCCCCAGGGCCAGCAGCACGTGGGAAGGTTTGGGCTTGGCGGTGGCGCAGGCGGAAGCCGGGGAAACCGCCAAAAGCGGCAGGGAGGCCAACAGCGCCCCGCCGTCCACCCCCGGGAACGCCACGTTGAGGGTGTTGGCCACGCGCCTTTCGGGGTCGCCGTTTTCCAAAAGCCGCGGGAAAGCCGAAAGCAGCCGTTCCCGCAGCAGGTCCCGGAGCTGGCCCAGGCGCTGCTGCTCCCCGGGCAGCGCCTCCACCGCCAGCTCCAGGGCCTTGGCCATCCCCACGATGCCGGGGACGTTGAGGGTGCCCGCCCGCAGCCCTTGCTCCTGGCCGCCCCCGTGGAAAAGCGGCACCAGCTGCAGCGGGGGGCGGCGGCGGCGCAGGTACAAAAGCCCCACCCCCTTCGGGCCGTAGAACTTGTGAGCGGACAGCGACAGCAGGTCCACCCCCAGCTCCTGCACGTTCACCGGCAGCTTCCCCACCCCTTGGGTGGCGTCGCAGTGCACCAGCACCCCCCGCTCGTGGCACAGCCGCGCCACCTCCGGCACCGGCTGGATCGTGCCGATCTCGTTGTTCACCAGCATGATGGACACCAGCAGCGTGTCCTCCTGGAGGGCGCGGCGGATGGCCTCGGGATCCACCACGCCCCCCTTGTCCACCGGCACCTTGGTGATGCGGAACCCCTGCCGCTCCAAGAACGCGCAGGGCTCCAGCACCGCTGGGTGCTCGATGGCGGTGGTGACGATGTGGCGTTTTTTGGCCTGGGCGGCGAGCCCTTTGATGGCCAGGTTGTTGGCCTCGGTGGCCCCTGAGGTGAAGACGATCTCCTCGGGGGTTGCCCCCAAAAGCTGGGCGATGCGGGTGCGGGCATCGTCCAGAAGCTGGCTTGCCGCCCAGCCGTAAGCGTGGGTGCGGGAGGAAGGGTTGCCGAAGTGCACGGTAAAAGCCTGCTGCATTGCCTCCAGCACCCGGGGATCCACGGGGGTTGTGGCGTTGTAGTCCAGGTAAATCACCTTGCCCATGGCCTCGCCTCCCCCGCCAGGTTACTCCACTGGGAAAGAGCGGGGGGGAGCGCGGGAGCCACCACGCACCCCCCCAGAGCCAGGGGCTCCAGCTCCCGCTCCCCGGGCCTTCCTCCCCAGAACACGTACACCTCCACCCCAGGGAGGGTTCCCACCCGGTAGCGCCAGGTGAAGGCGCCGTTACGGCCCAGGTCAATGGTGCCCGGGAGGAGGATCCGCGTTCCCGGGAAGAACTCCTTGGCCTCGTACCAAGCTTTCCGGGGCGGATAGCTGTAGCTCGCCGCCTCCGGTGGCACCTCCGGCGGGCTCCCCCCAGGAAGCGGCTCCCAGAGCACCTCCACCGCCGCAAGCCGCCAAGGGGCGGAAACCCTCCCGGAAAGCACCAGCGGGCTTGCCGGTGGGCAGAGCACGCTGGGTTGCGCCAGCTCCACCAGCTGGGTGGCTACTTCGTGGGTGAGCACCAGGCGGTGGGGGCCCATGGCCAACCCCACGCCCAGGTGCGTGGCGAACGGGGCGAGGAGCGTGCGCCGGTGACCGTCCTGGGGCGGCTTTTCCTCCAGCATCGTTTTGGTGAGCTCCAGGGCGAGGGCTGGGGCCTGGGAGGGGAGGAGAAGGGCGTTGGTGCTGTAGCTTCCCACGTTTTCCCGGTGGAACCCCCGCCCTCCGGCGAGCAGGTACCGCAGGTAGGGTTTGGCCCCGTCCTCGGCCACGTGGCCCCGGCGGTTTTGCGCCAAAAGCGCGGCGCAGAAAGCATCCCCCAAGCGCTCCAGACGCGGATCGGGCGCCAGCGGCGCAAGCCCCGCCTCCTGGCGTGCCTGGTTCACCGCGGCGAGCACCGCCTGGCGCGCCTGGGCAAAGGGGTCCAGGGCCTGGGAGCAAAGCGCGAAAACCAAGAGCGTGTGGTAGCCTTTGGCGCGACGATGATTCGCTTCGGCACGGCGGGCTGGCGCGGGGTGGTGGGGGAGGATTTCACCTTCCGCCGCGTGCGCCTGCTCATCGCGGGGATCGCCCAGCTGCTGCGCCAGCGGGGGGATGGCGGGCCGATCCTCGTGGCCTACGACACCCGTCTCTTGTCCGCCCGCTTGGCCAGCGAAGCGGTAGACGTGCTCACCCACCACGGCTTCCCCACGGTCCTCGCGGACCGGGACCTCCCCGCCCCCGCCTTGGCCTGGGCGGTGCGGGAAAAGCGCGCTGCGGTGGGGGTGATGTTCACGGCCTCCCACAACAACCCAGACTACAACGGCGTGAAGCTCTACACCAGCGGCGGCGTGCTGGCCGGCAGGACCTTCACCGACCCGCTGGAGGCCGTGGTGGGGGAGCTGGAGCAGCAGCCGGAAGGTTTTTTCGTGCGCCAGCCGAAGCTTGCCCAGGTGGAGCCGCTGGGGGAAGGGTACCTGCAAGCGCTGGAGCAGCACGTGGACTGGGAAGCGGTGGGCAAGCTCGCCGGCAAAGTAGTAGTGGATCCGCTCTTCGGCACCGCTCGGGAGTTCCTGGACCGGGTGCTGCTCGCCCACGGGGTGCCGCTGCGGGTGCTCCACGCCACCAAGGACCCCTACTTTGGCGGGTACGCCCCGGAGTGCGCTCCCCGGAACCTGGTACCGCTCCAGGAAGCGGTGCGGGAGGAGCGGGCGGTGCTGGGGCTGGCCACCGACGGGGATGCGGACCGCTTCGGCGTGGTGGACCGCAACTCGCGGGTGGTGCCGCCGAACCTGGTGCTGGCCACGCTGGTGGACTACCTGCTGGGGAAAACGCAGCGGGGTGCTGGGGGCGGGGTGGGGCGCACCGTGGCCACCACCCGCCTGGTGGACCGCATCGCCCGGGCCCACGGCGTGCCGTTGGTGGAAACCCCGGTGGGGTTTCCTAACCTGGGGCCGCTTTTGGCCTCCGGGGAGGTGGCGGTGGCGGTGGAGGAGTCCGCGGGGCTGGGGGTGGCGAGCCACCTCCCGGAGCGGGACGGGATCTTCGCTTGCCTGCTGGTGGCGGAGATGTTGGGGGGGCGCGGGGAAACCCTGGAGGTGCTGGTGCGCAGAACCTTGGCCCGCTACGGCCCGCTGTTTTCCCGCAGGGTAGATCTTCCCCGGCGGGAGGAAAGCGCTGCGGCGCTGGCGCAGCTGCAAGCCAGGGAGTACCGGAGCTTCGCCGGCCGCGAGGTGCGGCGGGCAAGCCGCGAGGGGGGGCTGCTCTTGGAGCTTGCGGGGGACTGTTGGGTGCTCTGGCGGCTGGCGGGGACCGAACCCAAGGTGCGGCTTTACGGCGAGGCACCCGGCACCGCCGCGCTGCGCCAGCTTTTGCGCGAGGCGAAACGTGCTTTCCGCGAGGCGGAAGAGGAGGTGCGCCATGTCCACGATCGTTAGAGTGCGCGGTCGGGAGGTTTTGGATTCCCGGGGCAACCCCACGGTGGAAGCCGAGGTGGAGCTCCGCTCCGGGGCCGTGGGGTGGGCCATCGTGCCCTCCGGGGCCTCCACCGGTAGCCGGGAAGCCCTGGAAAAGCGCGACGGGGACCCCAAACGCTACGCAGGCAAAGGGGTGCGCTCCGCGGTGAAGGCCATCGAGGAAGAGCTGGCCCCCGCGATCCTCGGCTACGATGGCCGGCAGCAAGCGTTCCTGGACCGGCTGCTCCGGGAAACCGACGGCACCCCGGACAAGTCCCGTCTCGGCGCCAACGCGATCCTCGCGGTTTCCCTGGCCTGCGCCAAGGCAGCGGCGGCGGAGTGCGGCTTGCCGCTGTACCGCTACCTGGGGGGTGCCGGGGCCGTGGTGCTGCCGGTGCCGCTCATGAACGTGATCAACGGCGGGGTGCACGCGGACAACTCCTTGGATATCCAGGAGTTCATGCTGGTGCCTTGGGGGTTCTCCAGCTTTGCCGAAGCGCTGCGGGCGGGGGTGGAGGTGTTCCACGCGCTCAAGGGGAAGCTGAAGGCAGCGCACCACGTCACCTCCGTGGGGGACGAAGGGGGGTTCGCCCCCAACTTGCCCTCCAACCGAGCGGCGCTGGAGTTCCTGGTGAGCGCCATCGAGGCGGCGGGGTACAAGCCCGGAGAGCAGGTGGCCTTGGCCATAGATGCCGCGGGATCGGAGCTTTTCACCGGCGAGGGGTACGCCCTGGCGGGGGAGGGGCGCTTCGGCTTGGATGCCGGGGACTTGGTAGGGATTTACGAGGAGTGGGTGCGGGATTTCCCCATCGTGCTCATCGAGGACGGGCTGGGGGAGGGGGACTGGGAAGGGTGGAAGCTGCTGAACGCCCGCTTGGGTTCCCGGGTGGTGCTGGTGGGGGACGACATCTTCGTCACCAACCCCGAGCTCATTCGCAAAGGGCAGGCGGAGGGGATCGCCAACGCGGTGCTCATCAAGCTCAACCAGATCGGCACACTCAGCGAGACCCTGGAAGCGCTGCGCCTGGCGCTGCACCACGGGTGGAAGGCGGTGGTCTCCCACCGCAGCGGGGAAACCGAGGACACCACCATCGCCGACCTGGCGGTGGCGTGCGGCTGCGGGCTCATCAAGACCGGCTCCGCCTCCCGGGGGGAGCGCATCGCCAAGTACAACCGCTTGCTGCGCATCGAGGAGGAGCTGGACAAGGAGGCGGTTTTCGCCGGGCCATGGTTGTTTTCCAAGCGCGCGTCCTGAGGCTCTGCTTTTTCGGCCTGGTGCTGGCGCTGGGGGCCTGGGGGTTTTTCGCCAGCCGCCGGGAGCTCCTGGAAGCCCGCAGGGAGTGGGAGGCGCTCCAGGCCAGGAGGGAAGCCCTGGCCCAGCGGGTGCGCCAGCTGCAGCGGGAGGTGGGGAGCTTGCAGGCCGACAAGGAAAGCCGCGCCCGGGCGGCCCGGGAGCTTTTGGGGGTTTGCGGCAAGGGGGAGGTGGTGGTGATCCTCCCGACCCCCCAGGGGCAACGGTAGAATAGGGGCACCGATGGGGGCCGAGCCGAAAACCATTGGGCGCTTCGAGATCGAAGGGGTGCTGGGCCGGGGGGCCATGGGCGTGGTGTACCTGGCCCGGGACCCGGTGATCGGCCGGCGGGTGGCGCTGAAGACGTTGGTGCTCCCGGAAGGGGCGGAGGAGGCCGAGGAGTTCCGGGTGCGCTTTTTGCGGGAGGCCCAAGCTGCGGGGATCCTCAACCACCCGGGGATCGTCACGGTGTACGACGCCGGCGTGGACGAAGCCACGGGGCTGTCGTACATCGCCATGGAGTACGTGGAGGGGAAGAGCCTGCGGGAGCTCTTGCGCCAGGGTTACCCGTTCTCCTACTCGGAAATCGCCCGCATCGGCGCTGCCTTGGCCCTGGCGCTGGATTACGCCCACAGCAAAGGGGTGGTGCACCGGGACATCAAGCCGGCCAACATCCTCCTCACCGACCAAGGGCAGGTGAAGATCACCGACTTCGGGGTGGCGCGCCTGGCCACCTCCAACCTCACCACCACCGGGCAGTTCATCGGCACCCCCAACTACATGTCCCCGGAGCAGGTCACCGGCTCCCCGGTGGACGGGCGCTCGGACCTGTTTTCCCTGGGGGTGGTGCTCTACGAGCTGCTCACCGGGCGCAGGCCGTTTGCCGGCGAGAGCCTCACCGAGGTTTCCTACAAGATCGTGCACGAGCCGGCGCAACCCCCCTCGCTGCTCCGCCCTGGCTTGCCGCCGGCGTTCAACCCCATCGTCCTCAAGCTTTTGGAAAAGGACCCGGCGAACCGCTACCCCCGGGGGCTGGAGGTGGCCAGGGCCCTGGAGGCGCTGCGGCGGGTGCTGGTGGGGGGGGAAGCGCCTGCCCCCCGCCCCGCGGAAACCACCTCCGCCAGCCTTTCCGCTCCGGTGGTGGGACGCCCGGAAACCTTGGCCACCGCCACCAAAGCCACGGTGCTGGGGGAGGGGGAAGCGGCAGCCGCTGCCCCAGCCGAGGAAAGATCCCCCTCGGTTTGGCGGCTGCCCATCGCCACCCGCTGGGTGGTGACGCTGTTGGCGGTGGTGCTGGTGCCGCCGTTGGTGCTCTTCGCTTGGCTTTACGCCCAGGTGGACCGGGGCCCGTTCCCCGGACCCCCCGCCGAAGAGGCGGCCCGCCGCCACGCGCTGGCGGTGGCGCTCCGGGAGGCCGCAGCTCGTGCCAGCACCGAGCCCGAGAAAGCGCTGGAGATGCTCGCTCCGCTTTGGGACCAGGCCCCCTACTCCCCGGCAGCCCGGGCGGTGGCGGAGCTGGCGCGCCAGGCCCTGGCCCAGCGCCAAGCGCAAAGGGCCCAGGCGAGCCAGGTGCAGGCGCTTTTGGATCAAGGGGTGGCGGCGCTGCGGGCTGGGCGCTTCGCCCAGGCCCGGGAAGCGTTCGCTGCGGTGCTGCAGCTGGAGCCGGAAAACGTGATGGCCCAGCAGGGGCTGGAGCTAGCCCGCGCCAGGAGGGGCAGCACCCCCTCGGGGGAGGCCACGGTGGGACGGGTAGGCCAGGCGGCCCCCACCCCCACGCCGGGGGGTACGGCGCGCCTGGAGCTTTACTTCAACTCCCCGCTGAGCGAGGGGGTGTTCGAGCTGGAGCTGGACGGCGCGATGCTTTCCCGCAAGGCCTTCGACTTCGGCAGCAAGGGGTTCATGGGGATCCGCCGCAAAGGCAGCGGCATCGTGGAGGACGCCTTCGTGCTCCCCGCGGGCTCCCACAAGCTGCTGGTGCGCCTCCGCGGGGAGGGGGGCAAGGTGCTGGGGGAGCAAGTGTTCCCCGTGAACGCCCGGGCCGGCGCCCGGCTGGTGCTGCGGGTGGAGATGTTCTCGGAAAAGGAGGTGCCGCGGTTTTTCCTCACCCCGCGGTCCTGAGGAGGTCCCATGCAAGCTTGGTCCTGGTTGTTGCTGCTGCTGCTGCCGCTCGCTGCTCGAGGGCAGGAGGCACCCCCCCGGGTGCGCTTGGTCACCACCCAGGGGAACATCGTGCTGGAGCTTTACCCTGACAAGGCCCCCAAGACCGTGGCCAACTTCCTGGCCTACGTGAAGGCGGGGTTTTACGACGGCACGATCTTCCACCGGGTGGTGCCTTCCTTCGTGATCCAAGGCGGTGGCTACGACGCCCAGTTCGCCCCCAGGAAGACCCGGGAGCCCATCGAAAACGAGGCCACCAACGGGCTTTCCAACAAGCGCGGCACCGTAGCCATGGCCCGCACCTCCCAGGTGCACTCGGCCACCAGCCAGTTCTTCATCAACCTGAGGGACAACCTGTTCCTGGACCACCGGGACCCCACGCCCCAGGGGTTCGGGTACTGCGTCTTCGGCCGGGTGGTGGAAGGGATGGAGGTGGTGGACGCCATCGCCGCCATCCCCACGGGCCCTGGGGGGCCGTTCCCCGGGGAGGTGCCGCAAAAGCCGGTGGTGATCCTCAAGGCCGAGGTGCTGGCCAGCCCGCCAGCACGGTGATCACCCGCCCCTGGGTGGCCAGCTGCCAGGTCGGCAAGCCTGGCGGCTGGAAGTTTGCCAAAAGCAACGGCAACGCTCGTTCCAGCTCTTGCCGCACCGCGGCCACCGCTTTTTCCTCTCGCAGCCGGAGCTGCCAAGCAAGGGCCCACCGTTGCGGGTCGCTGCGGCTTTGCGAAAGCTGCAACCGGTCCCCGTCCCAGAGCCGCGCCACCGCCGTGGCCCGGGCTTCTCCCAGGGGCCCCGCCAGCCAGTAACGCAGCGCCCAGGCCCCCAGGGTGTCGGTGAAGAACACCCCGTACCCCGGCGGCGGAGGGGGGAGCGTACGGTCCTCCAGGTGGTGGCAGGGGGAGGAAAACAGCAGCGCGGCGGTGCAGCTGGGAGGGTGGGCCAAGAGCTGATCCACCGCTCCCCACCCCCCCTTTTCCTTGGCGGCGAGCACCGTGGCGAGCCCTTGGGCGTAGGGGAACGCCAGGTCCTCCACGAAAAACCGGTCAACCCCTGCTTGCTCCGCCACCTGCCGGGTGAGGCGGGCTATGTCTTCCACGGTGCGCCGCAGCTGGGATGCATCCAGCGGCTGCGGTGATTCCACCGAAAGCATCACCAGCATCGCTTCCCCTTCGGCAATGGCGGAAAGCGCCCGCTGCTTGTCGGAGTTGTCCTTCACCGCAAGGAGCTTGCTGGGCAGGCGGAAGCGCTTTTCCTGGGCAGCGTGGGCCAGCTCGTGGGCCCACACCGCCGCGGTATCGGCCTCCTCGGCGAGCGGCCGGTCCACCACCACCATGGTGTCCCGCTGAGGCTCGTAGTAGCCCAGCACCTGGGTGGCGTAAAACGCCAAAAGCTTCTGGTAGAGGTTTTCCGCCGGGCGCACGAACCCCAGCCGCTGCAGCACCTCCAGAAAGCGGCTGGGGGGCAGCGGCAGCTCCGCCGAAAGCTTCTCCGCAAGCCGAGCCTCGAGCTGCGATTGGGGCAAGAGCTCGCACTGCGGCTGCCACTGCCGGGCAAGCCCCCGCGCTGCTGCCACCTTGCTCGCTTGCTGCAAAAGCGCAGGAGGGCAAGGGGCTGCGGCCAGGGAGCAAACCCCCAGGGCAAAAGCAAGCGCCGTGGTAAACTGCCTACGCATGGCGAGCAAAGCGCAGCTTTCGCTTACTTCCGCGTACGAGAACATCGAGCTCGCGGAAAAGCTGCTTTTCGAGCTCGCCCGGGGCAAGGTGAGCGAGGAAACCCTCTACTGGGCCGCCATGGCGCTGCGGGAAGCGGTAGCCAACGCGATCAAACACGGCAACAAGCTTAACCCGGAAAAGCGGGTCTTCGTGGAACTGGAGCTGGATGGGCAGGAGCTGCGCATGGCCGTGGAGGACGAGGGGGAGGGGTTCGACCCCGGCAAGCTCGACGACCCGCGATCGCCGGAAAACCTGCTCAAGGAAAGCGGACGAGGGGTGTTCTACATCCGCCATTTCATGGACGAGGTTCGCTTTTCCCGGGGTGCTTCCGGCGGGACCAAGGTGGAGCTTCTAAAAAAACTCGAAGGGAGGGCGCAATGAAGGGCAGTTTTCGGGACGTGAACGACGTGCGGATTTTGGACCTTTCTGGAAAGATCACCATCGGTGCTGGCGATGTGGAGCTGCGGCGCTTGGTGGAAGAGGCACTGGCTGCTGGCAAGACCAAGATCCTGGTCAACCTCAAGGAGGTGACGCACATCGATTCCTCGGGGATCGGCGAGCTGGTGGCTTGCTACACCACGGTGAAGCGGCGGGGGGGGCAGATGAAGCTGGAGAACCTCCCGCCGAAGATCAACGACATCCTCCAGGTGACCCAGCTCATCACGGTGTTCGACATTTACGACAACGAAGCGGAAGCCATCGGCAGCTTTGCTGCCTGAGGACCCCCTTCTCCAACCCCTGGAGCGCTCGCTGCGGGCGTTGCTGGAGCCGCTCCCCCCGCCGCCCTTGGGCACGGCTATGGAGGCGGCGGTGTTCCCCGGGGGCAAGCGGCTGCGCCCGCGGTTGATGCTGCTGGCCGGCCAGGTTTTCGGAGCGTCCCCCCAAGCGCTGAGCCCGGCGGCGGCTTGCCTCGAGCTGGTGCACTGCGCCTCGCTGGTGCTGGACGATCTTCCCTGCATGGACGACGCCCCACTGCGCCGAGGCCAGCCGGCGTTGCACCTGCGCTTTTCCCAGGCCACCGCGATCCTCGCGGCTTTCGCGCTCTTAGCGAAAGCCTTGGCAGCGTTCCCCCAGGCGTTGGCCCGGGCCGGGGTCCCTCCCGCCTTCTGCGAGCTCTGGAGCGTGCGCCTGGCGCAGCTGGTGGAAACCCTCTGCCGCGGGCAGCAAGGGGATCTGGGGCTTGCGGGAAGCGCGGTCACCGTGGAGCAGCTGGAGGAGGTGCACGCGGCCAAGACCGGTGCTTTTTTCGAGCTGGCTGCCCAGCTGGGGGCCCTGGCAGGGGGCGCGGGGCGCGAGGCCATGGCTTGCGTGGCGGCCTTCGCCCGCAACGCCGGCCTCGCGTACCAGGTGATCGACGACGTGCGGGACGTGGTTTGCGACCCGGCGGGAAGCGGCAAGCCCCAGGGGCAGGACGCCCGGGCTGGCAAACCCACCTTCGTGACGGTGCTGGGGGTGGCGGGGGCCCGGCAGCTTGCCCTGGAGCTTTTGGCCACCGCCGAAGCCTCCCTGGCCCCCTTGGGGGCAGCGGCGCGGCCGCTGGCGGAGTTTCTGGACCATGTCCGCACCCTCCTCTGAGCTGGCCCGGGTACGGGAAATCCTCCGGGCCCGGGGTTACCTGGCCCCGCCGGGGTCCTCGGGGACCCGGGGTTTTTGGCCCAGGCTCGCGGGCTGGAGCCTGCTGCTGGCGGCCACCTGCACCCTGGTGGCGGTGAGCGCCGGGGGTGGCGCGGCGGCCAGCTTGCTGCTGTTCACCCTGGCAGCCTGGCCCACGGTGGCGGTGCTGGTTTTCCTCGCCACCCGCCTGGGGACTGCCGCGGCTGCCCGGCTGCTGGCCTGGGGAGCCAGGCCCGAGCAGGCGGCCCTGGCCATGGGTGCTTTGGCGGCGGTGGGGGTGGCGCTGGCGGTGGCGGGGTGCACCGGGGGTGGGGACCCCAGGCCCCCCGGGTGGCTGGGTCTGGGGGCCGGGCTTTTGCTGGCGCTTCATGTTTTCCGGGCGAGCCGCCGGGAGCTTTTGACCACCTTGCACCTGGAGGAACACTGCCGCACCCCCGGGCCCTGGGGGGCGGCGGCGGTGGTGGTGGCAGGGGCGCTGGCGCTGGCCTGGCCATCCTCCGGAAAGCCGCAGCTGCCGTGGGCGCCGCTTTCGGGTCTTGTGCCGAAGACGCGGGTGGCGGTTCTGGCGGTGGACGGCTTGAGCCGGGAGGAGCTGGCAGCGGGGGCGCACCTTCTCGGGGGAGGGGTGGAGGTGCTGGCCCGCTTGCCGTGGGCCCGGGTGGAGGGCGCCGATCGGCAGCTGCCCGCGGAGTTCTGGACCACCGTGGCTTGCGGGGCCGGGCCCCGGGAGCACGGGGTGGCGGTGATGGAGGAAACGCGCCCCTTCGGCCTGCCTTACGGTGCTGCCCTCGCCCCCTGGGGAAGGGTGCTGCTGGCGGGGCCTTGGCAGTGGGTGGGGCTCATGCCCCGCTTGGCCAAGCCCAGCTTGCAGCGCCGCTTGCCCACCTTCTGGGAGATGGCTTCCCGGGCGGGCTACCCGGTGACCGTGGGCGGGTGGTGGGGAACCTGGCCGGTGCGCCTGTTCGCCGGCCAGGTGGTGAGCGAGCGGGCGATGCTCGCCGGGGCCACCACCCAGGATGCGGTTTCCCCACCCCTGGCCTCGCTGGTGGAGGAGAGCTTCGCCCGCCCGGAGCCGCTGCCGCTGCGGGTCACGCTGTTGGGGGAAGCCATCGCCAAGCGCGCTGCCCGCCGCCCCGGGCCGCAGCTTTTGGCCGTGGCTTTTCCCGGCCTGGACCTGGAGGCCCGGGGTGCGGCGCAACCGCCCTTGGCCTTGGCGGCGCGCCAGCTGCCCCACCTGGCCATCCTCGGCCGGGTGGTGGAGGGTCTTCTGGAAGGGGGGTTCCAGGTGCTGGTGGTGGGGGCGGGATGGCAAGGGGGCACGTGGTTTTTCGCAAGCTCGAAGCTTGCGGCAGCAGCGAACCCCACCCTGCCCCCCGAAACCGTGGCCCCGCTGGTGCTGGCGGCGCTGGAGTTACCGGCGGCTCCCTACCACCGGTTCCCGCCGGGGGTGGGCAACGCCCCGCTGGGGGCTCCCCGGACCGATTACGGGCCTCCCCCGCCGCCGGCGAGCCTCCCGGACCGGGAGGCAGCGCGGCTGCAGCGGGAGCTGCTGGAAAGCCTGGGCTACGTGCAGTAGCGGTGCTAGGATTGCTTCCCGGGAGGCTCGTATGGGGTTGCGGGTGCTGGTAGCCGATGACAGCCGCATCTTTCGCGTGCTGGTGCGGGAGGTGCTGGCGGAGCTGGGAGCCACGGTGTTCGAAGCCTCCACCGGCAAGGAGGCCCTGGACAACGCCTTGGGGCTGCGGCCCGAGCTTTTGATCCTCGATGCGCTGATGCCGCAGCTATCCGGGTTCGAGGTGATCACCAAGCTCAGGGAAAAGGCCCCGCAGTACCGCCCGAAGATCTTCGTGGTGACCGCGGTTTACAAGAGCTACCGCTGGGAGTCGGAGGCCAAGTCCGTGTACCAGGTGGACGAGTACCTGGAAAAGCCCCTGGAGCCGGAAACGCTGATCAAAGCGGTACACCGGCACTTCCCGGAGCTGGCCGGCTAAAGCTCGTCCTCCTTCTGCATCTTGCGCAACGCCGCTTCCATGGCTTGCAGCGCCGCCTCCACATCCTTCACCCCGTGGCCCAAGGAGAGGAACGCCGGCGCCGGGGACCTGGCCGGGAGCAACGCCCCTGCTTCCTTGGTGGCGAGCCAGAAGCGGCGGTAGGTGAGCTGATCGCAGGCGGCGGCGGAGGCGGCGTCCTTCACCCCTTGCCGGGAAAAGCTCAAGGAAAACACCGAACCTACCCGGTTGAGGCGCAGCGGCCGCTCGAACTTTTCCGCCAAGGCCTGCACCCCCGCCTCCAGCTGCGCCGCCCGCTCCTCCAGCCGCTGGTACCCCGCATCGTTGCGCAGCACCGAAAGGGTGGCGCTGGCTGCAGCTACCGCCAGCGGCGAGGGAGGGGGCGCGATCTCCTCCCCCAGCTTGGCCGCAAGGTGCTGGGCGAAGGCCACTGCCCCCAGGGAGGCCACGCCGCCCCCCAAAGCCCCGCCGAAGACCAGCAGATCAGCTCCCAGCTGGAACAGCTGGTTGGCCCCGCCCCGGTCCAGGCGGAACCCGGTGAGCGTCTCGTCCACCAATAAAAGCGCCCCTGCCTCCCGGGTGAGCTGTCTCACCCGCTGGAGAAAGGCGGGATCCGGCCGCAGCCCGCCGAACTGGGAAGCTATAGGGTCGAGGATCACCGCGGCGGTGTCCACCCCCACCTCGTCCAGCACTTGCTCCAACGCTTCGGCGTTGCCCCAGGGGACCACCCGCACCACCCGCGCCAGCTCGGGGTGCAGCCCCGCCACCCGGGGCAGCGAGAGACCCACCGGGCCGCCGGGGATCACTTGAAGCGCTTCCGCTGGGGCGGGGCGGTTGCCATCGAAAACCACCAACCGCAGCCTCCCGGTGTGCCTGCGGCAAAAACGGATGGCCAGCTCCCAAGCTTCGGTTTCGCTGCTGGTGAGCACCCAGGGCTGGAACGCGGGGACGAACTCCGCCAAAACCTCCGCCAGCTCCACCTCGCTCACCGAGGCGAACCCCGTGGCCAGTCCCAACGTGGTGGCTTTGCGCACCGCGTCCAGCACGTACTGGTTGGCGTACCCCAAAAGGCAGCTGCCGCCTCCCCCGGTGAAATCCACCAAGCTCACGTTGTCCGCGTCGAAAACACGGCACCCCTGAGCTTTGGCCAACAGCAGCCCAGCTTCTGCCCGGATGGCTTCCAGGGGAAGCAAGGTTTGGGCTTGAGCGAAAAGCTCCTCGGCTCGTGGCGCCATCCTACCTCCGCTCCAAGAGGGGCGAATTGTAGCTTGCCCGGCCCACGGGTTCAACCCTCCCCTTCCGCCTCGTCCGGGTCGCCGTGGAAGAAAAACGCCGCGCAGCGGGGGGAGCAGAACTGGCGACCGTACTGCATGGTGCCGCACCGCATGCAGCTAGGCTTGCCGCAGATGGGGCAAGGCTTCACCGACCAGCTGGGGCGCTCCTGGCCACAGCGGGGGCAGGTGACCGTGAGGACCCGTTCCTCTTCCATCCTTTGCCAGTATAGTCCCGCCACGGGGTGGTAAAATGACCGCGCTGGGCCGGCGTAGCTCAGAGGCAGAGCAGGGGTCTCATAAGCCCCGTGTCAGTGGTTCGAGTCCACTCGCCGGCACCATGGTCATGCTCGAAGACCGCTTCGTCGCCTCCTTCCAGCGGCACTTCCCGGACCTTGCCGGCCAACGTCTGGTGGTAGCCATCTCCGGGGGACCCGACTCCACGAGCCTGGCGTGGCTTTTGGCCCGCACCGGTGGCAGGCTCGGCGTTTCCATCGCCTTGGGCCACGTGCACCACGGGGTGCGGGGGGTGGAAGCCGACGAGGATGCGCGGTTTTGCCAGGGGCTCGCTGCCAAGCTGGGCGTGCCGTTTTTCCTCGCCGCCCTGCCCCCGCCCCCGAAGGGGGTTTCCCCGGAAGCTTTCTGGCGCAAGGAGCGCTACGCCGCCTTGGAGCGGCAGCGGCAGCAGTGGGGAGCAGCGGCGGTGGCCACGGGGCACACCCTGGAGGACCAGGCAGAAACCGTGCTGCTGAAGCTGCTCCGGGGCTCGGGACCGCGGGGGGTGGCGGGGATCCGCCGGCGCGCCGGCACGGTGATCCGCCCGCTGCTTGCCTTTTGCCGGCAGGAGCTTGCCGCTTACTTGGCCTCCCTCGGGGAAGGGTTCCGCCAGGACCAGAGCAACCTGGTGCCGGACCGGCCGAGGACGTTCCTGCGCTGGCGCGTGCTGCCGCTTTTGGTGGAGGGGTTCCCCAGGGCGCTGGAGCACCTGGCCGCCTTCGGGGAGGAGCTCGCCGAGGACGAGGCGTTGCTCGGGGAGCTGGCGTTGCAAGCGGTGCCGCTGCTGCGCCTCGGGGAGCGCTGCCCGGTGGGCAAGCTCGCGGCGCTGCCGGCGGCGCTGCGCCGGCGTTGGCTGCAGGCGCTGGCCGCCACGCTGCCGCTGTCGGAGCCCCCTTCCCGGGAGCAGTTCGCGCTTTTTGCGCGCCTTTTGGATCGCGGCAGCCCCAGGGCTTTGGACCTGGGGAGCCGCTGGGTGCTGCGCCGGGAACGGGAGGTGCTGCTCCTCGCCCCTCCCCCTTTGGCCCCTTTCGCTCCCCAGCCGGTGCCGGTTCCGGGGGTTTTGCCTTTGCCCGGTGGGTTCGTGCTGGGGGTGGGGGAGCGGGTGGGGCGGGCGGATCACCGGGCTTGGCTTGCCCCGGAGCTCGCCGGCAAGCCCCTAGTGGTGCGCTCCTTGCCTGCGGGGTTGCGTTTTCGTGGAAGGGAGGTGCGAAAGGAGCTGGCGCGGGCTGGGGTTCCCCGGGAGTGGCGGGCTGCCTGGCCGGTGCTTTGTCTGGGTGATACGATTGTTTGGGTGCCAGGCGTAGGGGTCGCGCCCTCGTGGGCCCGGGAACAGGGCCTGCTGGCGGAATTGGAGGAACCATGGGAGCGCCACGGGAGATCGTCCCCCCGGAAGCCATCGCCGAGCGGGTGAAGCAGCTGGGGCGGCGGATCGCGGAGGATTTTGCAGGCAAGGACCTGGTGCTGGTGGGGATCCTCAAGGGGGCCACGTTCTTCCTCGCGGATCTCCTCCGGGCCATCCCTTCCTCGGTACGCTACGAGCTGGTGAACGTCACCCGCTCCAGCGGCGGGCACTACGAGGTGATCGAGCTGGCCTTCGCCACGCGCATCAACATCGGCGGCTCGCACACGTTGATCCTCAAGGACATCTGCCACTCGGGCGTGACGGAAAACTACCTGCTCACCCACCTGGCCCAGCAGGGGCCGGCTTCCCTGGACGTGGTGGCGATGGTGAACAAGCCGGAGCTGCGGCGGGTGGCCCTGGAGCCGCGGTACGTGCTCCTGGACCACGTGCCCCCGGGGAGGTTGGTGGGTTACGGCATGGAGTACCAAGGCAAGTGGGGCAACCTCCCGGGGATCTGCCTTCTGGACGAGGCCGCTTGATGCGGGCTTTGCTGGGAAGGAAGCACGCGTGAACCAAAACGTCAAGAACGCCATGCTGTTCTTGGTGGTGCTCGCCCTGGTGGTGGTGCTGTGGAACTGGGTCACTACCACCCGGGCCGCCACTCAGGAAATCCCCTTCTCCGAGTTCCTGGACCGGGTGGAGAAAGGGGAGGTGAGCGAGGTGCTGATCCGCGGGGAGGAGGTGCTGGGGCGCAAGGCCCAGGCACCGGCGCGCCCCTTCGGGCAGCGACCTTACGATTTCGTCACGTACTCCCCGGGTTTCCCGGATCTCGTGAAGCTGCTGCGGGACAAGGGGGTGAAGATCAAGGCGGAGCCGCCCTCCCAGGGAGGGTTCTGGAGCGGGCTCCTCTCCTGGCTGCCCTTCCTGCTGCTGGTGGGCATGTGGTGGGTGTTCTTCCGGCAGATGCAGGTGGGCGGCAACAAGGCCCTGGCGTTCGGCAAATCCCGGGCGCGCATGCTCACCCCCGATCAGAAGCGGGTGACGTTCAAAGACGTGGCGGGGGTGGACGAGGCCAAGGAGGAGCTCCAGGAGATCATCGAGTTTTTGAAAAACCCCCAGAAGTTCGCCAAGCTGGGGGGGAAGATCCCCAAGGGGGTGCTGCTCATGGGCCCCCCCGGCACCGGCAAGACGCTTTTGGCCAAAGCCGTGGCCGGGGAAGCCGAGGTGCCGTTTTTCTCGATCTCCGGCTCCGACTTCGTGGAGATGTTCGTGGGGGTGGGGGCGAGCCGGGTGCGGGATTTGTTCGAGCAGGGGAAAAAGCACGCTCCCTGCATCATCTTCATTGACGAGATCGACGCGGTGGGCCGCCACCGGGGCGCGGGGCTGGGGGGCGGACACGACGAGCGAGAGCAAACCCTCAACGCGCTCTTGGTGGAGATGGACGGGTTCGAGCCCAACGAGGGGGTGATCCTCATCGCCGCCACCAACCGCCCCGACGTGCTGGACCCGGCGCTGCTGCGCCCGGGGCGTTTCGACCGGCGGATCGTGGTGAACCGCCCCGACCTCCACGGCCGGCTGGAGATCCTCAAGGTGCACACCGCGAAGATCAAGCTGGCGCCGGACGTGGACCTGGAGGTGCTGGCCCGCTCCACCCCTGGCTTTTCCGGGGCGGACCTGGCGAACCTGGTGAACGAGGCTGCCCTGCGGGCCGCCCGCTACAACAAGCAAGCGGTGGAGATGGAGGACTTCGAGTTCGCCAAGGACAAGGTGATGATGGGGGCGGAGCGCCGCTCCTTGGCACTTTCCGAGGAGGAAAAGCGCACGGTGGCGTACCACGAAGGGGGGCACGCGCTGGTGGCAGCGCTTTTGCCCAACGCGGACCCGCTCCACAAGGTCACCATCATCCCCCGGGGGTTGGCCCTGGGGCTCACCCAGCAGCTCCCCGAGGAGGACCGCTACCTTTTGCCCAAGAGCTACCTGGAGGACGAGCTGGCGGTGCTTTTGGGCGGGCGCATTGCCGAGGAGGTGGTGTTCGGCAGCGAGCACATCACCACCGGCGCGGGGAACGATCTGGAGCGTGCCACGGAGCTGGCGCGGAAGATGGTGTGCGAGTGGGGGATGTCCCAGCTGGGGCCTTTGACTTTCGGCAAGCGGGAGGAGGCCATCTTCTTGGGCAAGGAGTTCGTCCGCCACCAGGACTACTCGGAATCCACCGCCGTGGCCATAGACAACGAGATCAAGCGGTTGGTGGGGCAGGCGTACCAGCGCTCCCAGGAGCTCATCACCAAGCACCGGCCGGTGCTGGACCGCATCGCCCAAGCGCTGTTGGAGCGGGAGGTGCTGGAAGGGGAGGAGGTGTACCGCCTGGTCTCCGAGTTCACCGGCGTCCCCGTGGAGCAGCTCCGGGGCCCTGGGCGTCCCTCCCCGGCGGTGGCCGCCAGCTAGCGAAAAACCGGCAGCTTGCCAACGGCGACAGGCGAGGAGGGCTACAATGCCCGGGTGGTGGTACTGCGCCTGCTGCACACGGCCCTGGCCTTGGTGGTGGCGGTGGTGGACACGGTGGTCATGGGCACCTACGGGACCATCGTGGGTTTCCTGCCCCCCCGGGGGGACTGGACCCGCAACGGCGCCCGTCTTTGGGCGCGGATCATCCTCTGGGCTTGCGGGGTGCGGCTGCGGGTGGAGGGGGCGGAAAAAGTGCCCCAGGACACGCCGGTGGTGTTCATGGCCAACCACGAGAGCTGGTTGGACATCCCCGCGCTTTTGGTGGCGATCCCCGGCCAGGTGCGGTTTCTGGCGAAAAAGTCGCTGTTCGCGGTGCCGTTTCTCGGCTGGGCGATGCGGGCCATGGGGTTCATCCCCGTGGATCGGGAAAACCGCCGGGAGGCGATCCGCTCCTTCGAGGAGGCAGCGCAGCGCATCCGCGCTGGCCGCTCGGTGCTGGTGTTCCCCGAGGAAACCCGCACCCCCACCGGCGAGCTGCTCCCGTTCCAGCGGGGTGGGTTCCTCATCGCCCTGAAGGCGCAGCTGCCGATCGTCCCCGTGGGGCTCCAGGGACCCCGGAAGATCTTGCCAAAAAAGCACTACCTCTTGCGCCCCGGTACCATCGTGGTGCGCTTCGGGGAGCCGGTGCTCACCGCTGGGCTGGGGGTTACGGCAAAAGGGACGCTCATGGAGGAGGTACGGGCGGCGGTGGATGCCCTGCGTCGCGGGATGCCCTGGCAGGGCTCGAACGTTGTCCATTGAGGGGGCTTGGATGGTTACCGAGGAAAAAGTCTGGGAAGCGCTGCGCACCGTGATGGACCCGGAAATCCCCTTTTCCATCGTGGACTTGGGGCTGGTGTACGGGGTTTGGGTGAACCCGCCCGATGCGGTGAAGGTGCAGGTGACGCTCACGGTGCGCGGGTGCCCCTTGGTGCACCGCATCACCGACGACATCCGGGAGGCGGTGAGCCGGCACACCGGGGCGAGACAAGTGGCGGTGGAGGTGGTTTGGGATCCCCCGTGGAACCCGGCCATGGCTTCCCCCGAGGTGCAAAAGCGGCTGGGCTGGGCTTAGGAAGGAGCGGGGATGCTCACCGAGGAAAAGGTTATCGAGGCGCTGCGCGCCGTGAAGTTCCCCGGGCTCACTCGGGACATCGTTTCCTTTGGCTTCGTGAAGGGCGTGCGCGTGGAAGGGGGGAAGGTGGCGGTGGCGATCCGCCTCACCACCGCCAACCGGGAGGCAGGCCCTGCGGTGGAGCGGGAAGCTCGGGCAGTGCTGGAAAAGCTCCCGGGGGTTACCAGCGTGGAGCTTTCCGTGGAGGTGGAGGTCCCGGGGCAGGCGGCAGCGGTGCGCGCGGCGCAGCAGGTGCTCCCCGGGGTGCGCTACAAGGTGGCGGTAGCTTCCGGCAAGGGCGGGGTGGGGAAATCCACGGTGGCCGCCAACTTGGCCTTGGCTTTGCGCCAGCTGAACTTGGCCGTGGGGCTTTTGGACGCGGACATTTACGGCCCTTCCCAGCACCTGATGATGGGGTGCGTGGACCCTCCCCGGGTCACCGAGGACGAGAAGATCCTCCCGGTGGACGGCAACGGGGTGAAGGTCATGTCCCTGGGGTTTTTGGTGGAGCCGGACACGCCGGTGATCTGGCGCGGCCCCATGGTGATGAAGGCGCTGCAGCAGTTCTTGGAGGACGTGGCCTGGGGGGAGCTGGACGTGCTTGTGGTGGACCTGCCTCCGGGAACCGGGGATGCCCAGCTCACCATCACCCAGCAGCTGCCCTTGGATGGCGCGATCATCGTCACCACCCCCCAGGACGTGGCGCTCATCGATGCCCGGAAGGGGCTTTTGATGTTCCGCAAGGTGAACGTGCCGGTGCTGGGGGTGGTGGAAAACATGTCCGCGTTCCTCTGCCCCCACTGCGGCTACCGCACGGAGATCTTCAAGTCCGGTGGGGGGCGGCGCACCGCCGAGCAGCTTGGGGTGCCGTTTTTGGGGGAGATCCCCATTGATCCGGAGGTGGTGGTCACCGGGGACGCGGGGCGGCCCATCGTGGCGGCAAAGCCTTCCTCGCCGGCGGCCCAGGCTTTCGTGAAGCTGGCCAGGGCCGTGGTGGAGGGGCTGGGGGGCAAGATCCGCGAGTAGCGCTACTTGGCTTTTTCGGGGATGCCGCCGGCAGCGAGGATCGCGGTCAGGCGCTTCTGGAAAGCCTGGGGTTCCAGGGGGAGGTGCTCCCCACCGGCAAAGTAGCTGGGGGTGCCCATGACCCCCACCCGGTACCCCAGGGCGAGGTGGGCGAGCACCGTGTCCATGGCCCCCTGCTGCATGTAGCAGCTCCGCAAGCTGGCCTCCTCCACCCCGTGCTGGCTGGCGAAGGAAAACACCAGCTCGTCCACGGTATCCAGCTTCACCTCCGCCTGCTGGGCGAACATGAAGTCCTTGAAAGCGGGGATTAGCTCCTTGCGCTTTTGCCCGAAGCACACCGCGGCGGTGGCGGCGCGGAACGCCCAGGGGTGGTTGTTCACCAGCGGGAAGTGCGCGGAAACGTGGGCCACAGGCAGCTTCTCGAGGATCGGTTTCAGCTCCCCCCAGGCTCGCTTGCACGCCGGGCACTGCACGTCGGAAAACTCCACCACCGTGACCTTGGCGTCGGCGGCGCCGAAGTCAGGGGCGAGCTTGGCCTCGGCGAGCCGCTCCCGCCGCACCTCCCTGGGGTCCCGGTAGAGCGGCCAGCTTTCGCCGATCACCAAGAACTTGCCATCGCCGGTCACCGCCACGGGCATGCGCACCCAGCCGTAGCCGGTGGAAAACGTGGTGGCCAGCTGCACCACCCCCGTGGGTTTGGCCACCAGGCTCGGCCAGCGCACCCGGAAGCTGCCCCCCATCCCCTGGGCCAGCACCTGGGGCAAGGTGTTCTCGGCAAAAAAAACCAGCTGCTCGGCGGGGATCCCCTGGGGAGCGAGGGAGAGGGCGAAGCCGGCGTTCACGGTCCCCGCCTGGGGGTCCACCACCAGCGTCACCACTTCCCCGCGGTTTTTCTCCAGGTTCCCCCGGGAGGCGGTGATGACCTGGTAGCTGCCACCGGGGGCTTGGCCGTTGGCGGTGATCCGCACCTCCACGGGATCGGGGCTTGCCGGAAGGTAAGCATTGGCGAAGCGCCGCACCGCCTCCAGGGTTTCCTGGGCCCCAGCCGGCGCGGCGGTGAGTACGAAAAGCAAGGGCAAGAGCGCTCGTCTCATGGGCCGCAAGCATAGCAAACCTGCCCCGCATGGGCGGAACAAGGGAAGCTGCCCCCGCGTTGTGGCAAAAGCGTAGAATTGGGCCGGAGCAACCCTGGGGAGGCACCATGAGCTCGCTGCTGCTTTTGGTCGCGTTGGCGCAACAACCCACCCCCCCGCCTTTCGTGAGCAGCGTGGAGGTGCGGGTGGTGAACGTGGACGTGGTGGTCACCGACCGGGAAGGACAGCCGGTCACCCACCTGCGCCCCGAGGATTTCACGCTGCTGGAGGACGGCAAGCCCGTGGAGCTGAAGAACTTTTACAAGGTGGTGGAGGCAGCTCCCCAGCTCGCGCTGGAGGATGTGTCCCGGGGCGTTTCCCCCGCCGACGAGCGCTTCCGCCGCCGGGTGGTGCTGGTGGTGGACAACAACTTCCTGGACCCCGCTACCCGCGCCCGGGCCCTGGAGCGGGCGAAGGCGTTCCTCACCCAAACCCAAGCGGGGGAGACCGAGTGGGCGGTGGCCGCGGTGGGGGAGGAGCTCCAGTACCTCCTGCCTTTCACCACCGATACCTTCCGGGTGGCGGCGGCGTTGGACGAGGTGGGGAAGCTGCCGAGCTTTGCCGCCCGCCACCGCTTGGACTTCCGGCTGGAGAACGACCCGGTGCGCTCCCAGTACCTGCAAACCGAGGAGCCTACTCGGGCCACGCGCTACGACATCGGCCAAACCCAGCGGTTCGTCTCCCAGGAGCGGGCGCGGCGCACGCTCCAGTCGTTCGCGGTCACCGCCCGGGTACTGGGAGGGTTGTTGCGCTCCTACGCCGCCTTCGGGGGCCGCAAGGCGGTTTTGCTGCTCACCGGGGCCATGGAGTTCCACCCGGAAGCCCAGTACCTGGTGAGCAACGACCCCAAGACCTGGAGCGACACGGGGCTCACCGATCGGGCCCAGTCGGACCCGGCCCTGGAGTCCCTGAAGCGGGAAACGGAGGAGGTGCTCCAGGCCCTGGTGCGCTCCGCCAACGCTACCGGTTTTGCGCTTTACGTGGTGAACGCCCGGGGGCTGGATTCCCCCTTGCGGCTTCACGACGTGGAGAACCGCCAGCTGGGCATGGTGAAAAACCTCGGCAGCTTCACCTCCCCCCCGGAAACCGGCGATCCGGAAACCGCGCCGCTCACCTTGGTGCAGGGCACCGGGGGCCTTTACTTCCGGGCGAGCCAGCTGGAGCAGCCCCTGGGCCGTATCCTGGCGGACACCGCCACGTACTACTCCCTGGGCTACACCCCTTCCCACCCCCCGGATCGTCAGTTCCACGCCATCGCCGTGAAGGTGAGCCGGCCCGGGGTCACGGTGCGCCACCGCCTGGTGTACCTGGACCTGCCGGAGGAGGAGAAGCTGGCCCAGGAGCTGGCCACCCCCCTCACCTTCCCCAAGCCCAAGGGCGCTCTGCCGGTGGAGCTGGCGGTGGAAGAGCAAGGCGTAGAGCACGGGCAGGTGCGCTTGAAAGCCCAGGTGCAGCTGCCGCTGCAAGAGCTGGTGTTCCTGCCCCAGCCCCAAGGGGGGCTCGGCGGGGCTTGCACGGTGTTCCTGGCCGTCTACGACGAAAAGGGGGAAAACCTCGCGGTGATGCCCAGCTCTTACCCGCTGGCGGTGCCCCCTGGGCAGGAGGGGAGCATCCAGGAGGGGGTGTTCCGCACCACCCTGCGCTTCGCGCTGCCCCCGGGGGCCTACACGGTTTCGGTCACGGTCCAGGACGGGATTTCCAAGCAGCACGGCACCGCCCTTCGCCATGTCCTGGCGGGCAAGCCCGGAAAGTAAGCGCCAGCGGGCGCCGTTCGCAGCACCAGCGCTTTTTCGCTAAGCTAGGGGGGTGGCGCGGTTGGCGTGGGAGCAGCTTTTTGCCGCGGGCAGCCCGGCGATCATGGGGGTGCTCAACGTCACCCCGGATTCTTTCTCCGACGGTGGGCTTTTCACCGAGCCCCAGAAGGCGGTGGCTCGGGGGTTGCAACTTTTGGCGGAGGGGGCGGTGGTGGTGGACGTGGGAGGGGAATCCACCCGCCCCGGCGCCCAGCCGGTGGCGGCGGAGGAGGAGCTGGCCCGGGTGCTGCCGGTGATCCGCGGCCTGGTGGCCCAGGCGCCCCAGGCGGCCTTTTCCGTGGACACCTGGAAAACCGTGGTGGCGCGGCAGGCGCTGGCCTGCGGTGCTTGCCTGGTGAACGACGTGCGGGCAGGGGCGGATGCGGGGATGCTGGAGACCGTGGCCCAGGAGGGGGCGGGGATCGTGCTCATGCACATGCGGGGCACGCCGCAAACCATGCAGCAGGACACCCGCTACACCCACGTGGTGGCGGAAGTGGCGGAGTTTTTGGGGCAGCGGGCGGAGCGGGCCATGGCCGCGGGTATCCCCCGGGAGCACATCTTCCTCGACCCGGGGATCGGCTTCGGCAAGGACCTCGCTGGCAACTTGGCGTTGCTTCAGGCCCTGCCCGAGCTGGCGGCCTTGGGTTTTCCGCTGGTGCTGGGAACCTCGCGCAAGTCGTTCATCGGTCATCTCACCGGGGCGGCGGTGGGGGAGCGGCTTCCGGGGAGCTTGGCCTCGCTGCTCCCTGCCCTCCGCTGCCCCAGGGTGCTGGTGCGGGTGCACGACGTGGCGGCCACCCGCCAGTTCCTGGCGGTGGCGCGGGCGGTGGAGGGGGTGTGAGGGAGCTTTTCTCCGGGCTTTCCGGGGTTTTGCCGGTGGCGGTGGGTCTGCGGGACCTGGCGGACATCCTCCTGGTGGCCTGGCTTTTTTACCTGCTGCTCCGGGCGCTCCAGGGGCGCCGGGCGCTGGCCATGCTCTGGGGGATCCTGGTGCTGGTTGGGGGGTACCTGGCGGCGGAGGCGGCGGACCTCATCACGCTGGCGGCGATCCTCGGCCAGGTGCTGTTCTACCTGCCGCTGGCGGTGATCGTGCTGTTCCAGCAGGACTTGCGGCGCATCCTCAGCGCGGTGGGGCAAACGCCGTTGGTGCGGCTTTTTGCCGCTTCTTCCAGCCGGCAGGTGTTGGTGAACGACCTGGTGCTGGCCTGCCGCACGCTGCGGGCACGGCGCTACGGCGCGCTCATCGTCATAGAACGCGGGGAAGGGCTGCGCACCTTCGCGGAAACCGGCATCCCCCTGGACGCCCTCTGCACCTACGACCTCCTGGTGAACCTTTTCACCCCCGGCACCCCGCTCCACGACGGGGCGGCCATCGTCCAGGGGAGGCGCATCGTGGCTGCCGGGTGCTTTTTGCCCCTCACCTTGCAGGCCAACCTTTCCTCGGAGCTGGGTTCCCGCCACCGGGCTGCCCTGGGGATCTCCGAGGAAACCGATGCGGTGGCCATCGTGGTTTCCGAGGAGCGGGGGGAGGTGAGCGTGGCGGTGGAGGGGGTGCTGCACCGGGACCTGGAGGAGCGGGCGTTGCGGGACCTGCTGCTGAAGCTGCTCTACCTGGGGCAGAGGGAGGCTCGGGGGTGAGGCTTCTACCCCGCTCCCCCGGCTTGGCCCTCCTGGCCTTGGCGCTCAGCGTGGCGCTGTGGTACGGCCGCGCCCTGGAGCGGCGCATGCCCGTGGCGGAGCGGGAGCTGGAGGCGTCGCTGACGTTGGTGAACGTGCCCCAGGAGCTGGTGGTCACCTCCGACGTGCCCCGCACCGTGGTGGTGCGCCTCCGCGGGCCCCTGGAGCGGCTGCAAGCGGTGGAGAAGGTGGGAGCGGTGGTGGACCTGCACCAAGCCCGGGAGGGGGAGGCGGCGTACCCGGTGAGCCGGCGGCTGGTGGGGGTGCCGGCCCCAGTGGAGGTGGTGGGGATTTCCCCCCCGGAGGTGCCGCTGCGCTTGGAGCACCTGGTGGTGCGCAGCGTTCCGGTGCACCCCAGCTTGGTGGGCAGCCCCGCCAGCGGCTTTGTCCTGGCGGGCGTGCAGGTGGAGCCGGAAACCGTGCGGGTCCGGGGGCCGCGGCAGCAGCTGGAGGTGCTCCCCAGCCTGGGGACCGATCCGGTGGTGGTGGAGGGGGCGAGGGGCGGCTTTTCGGTCACGGTATCCGTGCGCTCCCCCAGCCCGCTGTTGCAGGTTTTGGAGCCGCTGGCGGTGACGGTGCGGGTGGGGGTGACCCACGCCGGGGGGCGCGGCGAGCCCCAGGGAGGGGATTGATGGGCAAGCTCTTCGGCACCGACGGGGTGCGGGGGGTTCCGGGGCAGTACCCGCTGGACCGGCCTACGGTGCAGCGCATCGCCGCGGCGCTGGCGGTGTACCTGGAGGAAAAGCACCTTCCCTTGCGGCTGTTGCTCGCAGGCGACACCCGGGCCTCCACTTCGGTACTGGCGGCCTGGTTCGCCGGGGCGTTCGCCGCCCGGGGTGGGGAGGTGGTGTGGGCCGGGGTGCTCCCCACCCCTGCGGTCTCCCACCTGCTGCGGCGCCGGGAGGGGTTCGGCGCCGGGGCGGTGGTTTCCGCTTCCCACAACCCAGCCAGCGACAACGGCATCAAGCTGTTGTCCCCCGCGGGGGAAAAGCTTTCCGCCGCCGAGGAGCAGCGCATCGAGGCGCTGCTGGCCACCCTCGCCCCTCGAGGGGACGACCAGCTCCCCGGGGAAGATCCGCGCTTCCGCGAAGCGTACCTGGCGCTTCTGGCGCAGACGCTGCCAGCGGGGGCGCTCGATGGGCTTTCGGTGGTGGTGGATGCGGCCCACGGGGCCACGGCACCGGTAGCCGGGGAGTTTCTCGCCTCCCTGGGGGCCAAGGTGCAGGTGCTCAACGCGGCCCCCGACGGCAGCAACATCAACCTGGGTTGCGGCGCCTTGCACCCCGAGGGGCTTGCCGCGGCGGTGGTGGAACGGGGGGCTGCGGCAGGGGTGGCGTTCGACGGCGATGGCGACCGGGCGGTGCTGGTGACCCACGCCGGGCGGGTGCTCACCGGGGACCACATCCTGCTCCTCTGGGCCAGGGCCCTGGCCGCCGAGGGGCGGCTGGCCCGGGGAACCGTGGTGGCCACGGTGATGTCCAACGCTGCCCTGGACCAGGCGTTGGCCCGGGAAGGGCTGCGACTGGTGCGCTGCCCGGTGGGGGACCGGGAGGTGTGGGAGGCCATGCAACGGGAGGGGGCGGTGTTGGGTGGGGAGCAGTCGGGGCACGTGATTTGCGCCCACTACAGCGTCACCGGGGACGGCCTGCTCACCGCGGCGCACCTTCTGGCTCAAGGGGTGGCCTCGGGGAAGAGCTTGGAGGAGCGGGCGGACCTGGTGCCGTTTCCCCAGGTGCTGGTGGGGGTGCGGGTGCGAGAAAAGCGGCCCCTGGGCGAAATTCCCCCGCTCACGGCCGCGGTGCGGCGGGCCGAGGCGGCCCTGGCGGGGAAGGGGCGGGTGCTGGTACGTTACTCGGGCACCGAGCCGCTGCTGCGGGTGATGGTGGAAGCCGAAGAGCTCGCCCGAGCGCAGCGCTTGGCCGAGGAAATCGCCACGCTGGCAGCAAAGCTCTTGGGGTGAGGGCGCGCGGGCGGGGGCAAAATCAGCGCGCATCCGGCTTTGCCGGTGTGCCCGTGGGGGTTCGGCGCCTGGCATTCAGCCGATGGCTGATGAGGCTTGCAGGCAGGAGCTTCTCGGCACTTCTCTCCATCCAGGCAATCCTGCGGCCGGACGGCTGAGTGCTGGGGCAGCAAATGGGCGGGGGAGCGCGAGCGTGCCCCCCGCAAGAGGTAAATAAATGGCTGGGGAGCAGGGATTCGAACCCCGATACCGTGGTCCAGAGCCACGTGTCCTGCCGTTGGACGACTCCCCAGCAGGCAAGGGTATTCTAGCGAGCTCGCGCTCGCTGTCAACGGAGGGGACGGTGGCGAACGACGGGGAAAGCCTTAAAGAGGTACGGGAAAAGTTGGCGGAGCTAGACCGGGAGCTGGTGCGCCTTTTGGGAAAGCGTTTGCGCCTGGTAGAGCAGGTGGCGTTGCGCAAGGCCCACGAGCTCGCGGCGCTCCGCGACCCCCAGCGGGAAAGGGAGGTGCTTTTCGCTGTGGAAGCGGCTGCCCGGGAAGAGCGCGTGGACGCTTGGGCCGTGCGGCAAATCTTTCGCGAGATCCTCGCGATGTCGGTGCGCTTCCAGGAGCGGGTGCTGCTTTCCGGGGGAGGCAAGGGAGGGAAAAACCTGCACCGCTGCGCCTTCCAAGGTAGCCCGTGGGCTTACTCCCACTTGGCGGCGCAGAAGTACTTTGGCGCGCAAGCGTGCCACATGGAGTTCTTGGGTTTTCCCACCTTTGCGGCTTGCGTGGCGGCGGTGGAAACCGGGGAGGCGGGTTGGGCTGTGTTGCCCATCGAGAACACCACCGCTGGCTCCATCAACGAGACCTACGACCTGCTCCGCCATACCGAGCTGCGAATCGTGGGGGAAGAGGTGCTGGAGGTGAACCACTGCCTTTTGGGCTTGCCCGGTGCTGCCTTGACCGGCATCCGCAAGGTGCTCTCCCATCCCCAAGCCCTGGCCCAGTGCCGGGGGTTCCTGGGCACGCTCCCCGGGGTGAGCGTGGAAGCGTTTGTGGATACCGCCGAGGCGGCCCTGGAGGTGAGCCGACGGCAAGACCCCGCCCTTGCAGCCATAGCTTCCCGCGAAGCCGGGGAAGCGTTCGGCCTGCAGGTGCTGGCCCAAGGCATTGCCGATCAGCCGGAAAACCGGACGCGCTTCGTGGTAGTGGCAGCGTTCGCGCCGCCCGTGCCTGCTTCCCTCAAGGCCAAGACCTCCCTGGTACTCACGACGCCGCACCGCCAGGGAGCACTGGCTAGCTGCTTGGAGGTGCTCGCCCGCCGGGGCATCAACCTCACCAAGCTCGAGTCCCGGCCCGTGCCTAACCGGCCCTGGGAGTACATGTTTTACCTCGACCTGGAGGGCTCCGTCACCGACCCTGCGGTGGCCGAGGCCGTGGCCACCCTCGAAGCGATGTGCCCCTTTTTCAAGCTGCTGGGCAGCTACCCCGCGCGCACCGGGCTTTCCCGGGATCTTGACAGCGGCGCTGGGGCAGGGTAGATTGAGGCTGGGCAGGCTGCGCGGGAGGTTAGCTCAGTGGTGAGAGCACCTGCCTTACACGCAGGGGGTCGCGGGTTCGAGTCCCTCACCTCCCACCACCCGCGACCGGCTTGCCTACCCGAGAGGCGGGGTCGTAGTTCAGTTGGTTAGAACGCCGGCCTGTCACGCCGGAGGTCGCGAGTTCGAGTCTCGTCGGCCCCGCCATGCTTTTTTCTTGCGAAAAAAGCCATACCGCCGAGCCTCGGTCTCGGCCCCCCGCTCACCCTCCCGCCGAGTGGCGAGTCTCGTCGGCCCCGCCATGCCCGGCACTCAGCCGTACGCCCGGGGGCTTGCCCGAGTGGAGCAGAAGTGCCGGAAAGCTCCTCCTTGCAAAACTCGCCGATCGTCGGCTGAGTGCCGGGCCATAAGCCTAAGCCTCGGTCTCCCTGGCACTCAGCCGTCCGGCCGCAGGCTTGCCTGGATGGAGTAGAAGTGCCGAGAAGCTTCTGCCTGCAAGCCTCGCCAGCCATCGGCTGAGTGCCGGGCGAGCGGCTTGCTCAGCTCCCCCAGAACGGGTAGAAGCAGTACCACTGGTGGGGGTGCTCGCGGATCCGCGCCTCGAGCATGCGCACCCAGCGCTCCAGGAAAGGCCGCAGCGCCGCTTCCGAGGTGTCTTCGGGGAGCTCGAAAGGCTCCTCGTAAAACACCCGGAACTTCCGCTGGGCATCCACCAGGAAGAACGTGGGCAGCACCAACGCCCGTCCCCGGGCCGCCAGCATGAAAGGCCCCGGGGGGAACTTGGCCGGGGCCCCGAAGAACTCCACGGGCCACCCCTGGTCGTTGAAGTCCCGGTCGCCGTGGCAGGCCAGCAAGCCACCGCTGCGCAGCACCCGCAGTGCCGGGACCACCGAAAGCGGTGAAGCGTCCACGGGTATGCCTTGCACGTTCCCCAGCTTCCGCATCTTGGCGCGGAACTCCTCGGCCTTGGCGAAACGGTCCCGCCAGTAAAGCACGTGCACCTTTTCCACGTGCTTACCCAAGGCGATGGCCCCCACCTCGGGGTTGCCCATGTGCGCGGTGAGCAGCAGCGTGCCCCGCCCCGACTCCCGGGCCGAAAGGAACCTCTCCCAGCCTTCCAGAGCCGCGATGTTCGCCGCCACCTCCTCCGGGGAAAGCTGGGCGTAGCGGAAAAAGTCCACCCAGTGGTACGCGTGCTCCCACATCATCGCCAGCGCCACCCGCTTCACCTCCGGGTGCTCCGGAGGCAAGCCGAGGATCCGGCTGGTGTTGCGCCGCACAACCCGCAGGTATTTGGGTCGGACCAGGTTGAACGGGAGGATCACCAGCCAGCGGGCCATCCAGTACATGAGCCCCAACGGCCACCAGGTGGCGGCCCAGGCCAGCGCCGGGATCCAGAAGGCGAAGTACGCCTTGTAGAAGGCTTGCAGCCAGCGGGGGGAGCCTGCCATCTTGTACTGCACGCAGCTATCCTAGCAGGGCAGGAACACCAGGAGCACCCCTCCCTCCACCCGCACCCGCACCACCTGGGAGGTGGCTCGGTTGGAAAGCCCGGTGCGCTGGGTCAGGGAAAGGGGCTCGCCAGCAAGAGGCCAGAAAAGCCCCTCGGTCCAAACCCGGGAGCAGCTGCCCAACGGCATCAGCGACACCGTGGCGCCAGGGGGAACCGGGAAGCTTGCCTCCCCCGAAACCGGCACGATCCGCGTGTGCTGCTCGCGGATCTCGCAGGAAAGGGAAGGGAGCAGGCGAGCGAGGATCGCCAAGTTTTCCAAGGCGTGGTCCAGCCTGCCACCGGTGGCCGCCAGCACCAGCGCCCGGGAACCGCCTTGCTCCTGCACGAAGGCCAGGGTTTTCTCCAGGTCCGTGTGATCCTGGTCGGGGCGTGGGACGATGCGCTCCTCCCCCACCCAGCGCCGCACCTGGGGATCCAGGGAGTCCAGATCCCCCACCACGAAGTGCGGGCGCACCCCTACCCGGGCCAGGTGGTTCGCCCCCCCGTCCGCCGCCACCAGCAGCGGCGCTTGGCGCACCCACTGGTACGCTTCGGGCCAAAAGCGAAACGGCGCGTTGGCCACCACCACCGCTTCCACCTTTCCCTCCCGCTGGCAAAACCTTATCATGCTCCGGGAGGAAGCCATGGAAGACCCGCGCTTTTCCCTCAAGGACGCGTTCGTGGTGGGGGAGGAGCTGGTGTGCCTGTGGGAGGATGGGCACGAGTCGTACTTCCCCGGGGCCGCGCTGCGCAAGGCCTGCACCTGCGCCTCCTGCAAGGGGGAAAAGCACCTCTTCGGCAAAGCCACGCTGCCCACGCTGCGGCGTCTGCCCCCCGAGGCGTTGGTGCCGGTGGCGGTGCGCCGGGTGGGACGGTACGGGCTCCAGGTGGTTTGGGGGGACGGACACGACTTCGGCATCTACCACCTCAAGGAGCTGCGGCAAAGCTGCCCCTGCAGCGCCTGCCGGGCGGCGAGGGGGGAAGAGACGGTAGCGCCGTGAAGTTTTCCCGAGGGGCGAAGTGACGTTGCCCGCAAGGCGCGCAGGGATCGGCAGGAAGGAGGTTACCCATGCATCCTTGGCATGACGTGTACGTGGACGACCAGGTGATCGAAAAGGCGTTTCCGGTGGTGATCGAGGTACCCATGGGAAGCAAGAACAAGTACGAGCTGGACAAGGAATCCGGTTTTTTGCGGCTGGATCGCGTGCTCTACAGCGCGGTTTATTACCCAGCCAATTACGGCTTCATTCCCCGCACCTACTGCGACGATGGCGACCCCTTGGATGCGCTGGTGCTCATGCAGGAGCCGGTGCACCCGCTCACGGTGGTCCAAGCCAGGGCCATCGGCTCCATGCGCATGCGCGACGAAAAGGGTTTGGACGACAAGATCCTCGCGGTGGCGGTGGACGATCCTGCCTTCGCCGATTACACCCACCACAGCCAGCTCCCCGCCCACACGCTGCGGGAAATCCGCCGCTTTTTCCAGGACTACAAGGCGCTGGAAAACAAGGAGGTGGTGGTGGAGGATTTCCTCGGCCCCGAGGATGCTTTGCAAATCCTCCGGGAATCGCTGGACCTTTACCGCCGCCTGCGTCGTGGCGAGCTGCGCCGCTAGCTGCCGCTCGCAGCCCGAAACCCTCGGGCTATTGCACCCTCGATGAAGGCAAGGCATGCTAGTGCTTGGACTTCTTAATGCGGTCCTCTTTGGCACGCTCATTGCTAAGAGCAAAAGCGCCCCGGGCCGCGGACCGGGAGAATACAAAGGAGGAACTGGTATGCGACAACTCGTGAAAACCATTTGGGCAGGCGTTCGAAAAAAGATCTTGGTCCTGGCGTTGACGGCCGCTGCACTGGGGGTATTGGCACCCCCGGCTCATGCCCGTCCCTGTGCGATCTTCGAGGTAAGAGTTGGCTTGTGCTGCTACACGGTGATCGAGTGCGACGACTTCGTGGCCATTGACTACGCTTGCTGTGCTTAGGGCGTGAAACGCACGTCTCCCAGGGGGCTACGATGTGTCCTGGGATGGAGGTTTGCTATGCTTGCAAGACCTGCCGCGGCGTTACTTGCAGGGGTTCTGGGCATTGCGGCCGCAGCTGTTGCTGCGGCCGCAGTGCCGGCACAAGAGGGTTGTTTTTCCGTTCCAGGCTCGCTTTTCCACGCTGTGGAAGCCCCGCCCGTGCTCAAGAAAGCTTCGGGGTGGAGCTTTTCCGGCAACGGCAGCGTCGTTGGGCTGCTCTTGCCTCCGGACGGCGGCAAGGCAAGGCTGGTGCTCCTCAAGGGCGAAAAGCTGGTGAGCGAGCTTTTCCTCTCCCCGCCGCCGGGTTATGCGTTCAAGAGCCCCGAGCTGGTGCTGGGTCCCGATGGGGATACCCTGGCGGTGGTGGACGAGGGTTTCTTCGCGGCCTATGCAGGAACCACCTGCCAATGGGTGGAAGAGAAGGATCCGACCAACCACCGGCTGTTTCCCTTCATGGACCGGGATCGTTTTTTTTGGACCGTCCATCCATTTGACCTGATCGGCGAGAATAGCCCCAACGGTGTCGTGGTTTGGGCGAAGGACCTTGCGAGCGGAGCCAGGCAAGCCGCGTGGGAAATAGAAAAGCCGGACCCCCAGCTTCCGTTCCCAGCACGGTACGATCTTACCAAGGAGGCCGTTGCTTTCGCGGTGCCGCGGCAAGGCGGCGGACTCTGGGTTCTCGAGGCTTACCGGGGCCGCATCCTCGAGAAGATGCCGGGCAAGCCGGTGCGGGAGGTGCTGGCCGCAGGGCAACGTGGCTGGAAAAGGCGGGAGGACACCCCCGAGGGCAAGGAGAAGCTCGCAAAAAAGGAAAAGGAGCTAAAGGAGAACCTCGGCGCTTTGGTTGCGCTGCCTCCGAACATGACCGACGCCACGAAAACCGAAGGCAAGGGGCCGATGGTTCGACACTTCTCGGTGCGCATGGTCACCCGGTACTTCCTCCGGGCCGCCGATCGCCGGGGCGAGCTTCTGGTGCAGCTGGGTAGCGCGGAGCCAAAAGCCGCGGTGCTTTGGGTGAAGGGAGAGCGCGAGGCGAGTTGCTTTTCTTTCCAGGAGCTCACGCGTAACGCAGCGCGGGCTTGGGAGGACAACCTGGCCTTCACCGAGCACGCGGTTTGGCTCGCCGAGCCTTTCGGCTACGTGCCACTCGCCGACTTGGAGGCGCTGGCGAACCCCTCGGCTGCTGCACCTGCGGAGGCAAGCCGAAACGAACCCCGGCGGTGAAAGCCGCCAGGCGGTGGATTTCGGGCCCGAGGGCGCTATCATCGCTGCTTGTTCGGTGGAGGCCGAGATGCGGCGCTGTGGGACGAGGATTTCCGTCGCTGCGTTTTTGCTGGTGGGCGGCATGGGGTTACAGTGCGCAGCCCAAGCCCCGTCCGGGGGCGAGCAGCAGCGCCAAGGCACAAGCGCCCAGGGGGAGTGGGTGCGCTGGGAGCGGTTCGGGGAACTGCGCGAGAATGGCAAGCTATACGCCACCTTTCTTTTCTCGGCGTTGCTGGTGAGGCATGCTGACGAGGACGATGCGCCAAAACTTCTCGCGGGCACGGCGAGCGAACCCCCCAAAGCCGTGGAATTCAACCGGCTTTTGTTGGAGATCACCCACGGCGAAGGACAACCGCCCAAACGCGTGGCGTACTACTTTTTACACCCGCCTTTTCCTCTCGACGATGCTAACGCCTCGCTGCCAGCGATGCTCTGGCTTTTCGTGGATTGCCAAGAGGGGCACTGGATCTTGTTGAGGGAGCGGCCGGGGGATGGCAAGGGCGGAAGCGAAAAGCAGGTTCAGCTGGAGGTGCCCGGGTGGCGCTCGGCGTGGGTCGCCAAAAGCGTGGCCAAGGCTGCCGACAGCCCCTTGCGCCAGGCCCGGGAGGTTGCCCCCGAAGACCATGCAGTTTTTGCTTTGGCTTTCCACCGTGCTCCCGAGCCCGGATGAATCCTTAGGTTATCCCCTCGATATCAGCAGAGCATTGATGTGGCTAGCAGGAGACTTCCTGGGCTTGAGCTTAGGGCCCTGGAAGGAAAAGCTCGCCAGCAAGGTCTTGGAAACGCGGGTCGCTCGCGGGCGGCAGATGGCGGAGCCTTTGAAGCCGGAGTTCGAAAAACGCTTCGGGCGGTGGGCCAGTTGGCAAGAGCTCCCGGTGAAAACGCTGCCGTTTCCCTGACGCGGACCCGCGCCGCCCACGTTCTCGGTGCGCTTTTCTCGGCGGGGCCAGTGAGCCGCTGTACAGCAACGGGCTCCGTGGCGTGCAGCCCTTAGCGCCCAGTCGGGGGCTGGGGTTTTTCAGTAGGCGTGGTGGCGGCGCCGAGGCTCGCCCGGAGTCCCTCGGCGGTGGCAGGCGGTGCCGCGAGCCGCTCGCGGAACGCTTTCTTTCGGCCCAAGTGGAGGGGCAGGGGCGCGGCGTTGGAGTGGCTCCAACGTTGACAGCGCGGGAGGTGGGGCGGCAAGATAACGTCAGCGGAAGGAACGGCCATGGTTTTTGACCATCTGAGCGTTACCCTGCTGGTTACCGGCTTGGTTTGCTTCGCGGTGTTGCTGCCGCTGCGCTACGGCGATGTGGAACCCAACCCTTGGTACGGCATCCGCCTGGCGGCCTCGTTCCGCTCCCCGGAGCACTGGCGGCGCATCAACCGCTACGGGGCGAAGCTGTTGCTTTTCTGGACCTGGGGCCTGGTGGCTTTGGCGCTGGTGTTGGCGCTTCCGTTGCCCTGGAACCCGGATCTGCGGGCGGTGCTGGCGCTTTGCTACACGCTTTCGGTGTTCGTGCCGCTGCTTTTCGTCGTGCGCTTCGCGAAACGCTTGCCCCCGGTGCTCTCCCCCGAGGAGGACCAAGCGCCAAGAGAAGCGGCGACGTGGCATGGGGAGAAGCGGGACAAGGCTTTGGGGATAGGCCTGCTCGTGGTAGCGGCCTCCGTGATGCTCACCGCGTTGCCGTTGGTCTTGGGTTGGGTGCCGCCCAACCAGATTTACGGCATCCGCTTGCCCGGGGGGTTTCGCTCCCCGGCGGACTGGCAGCGCATCAACAGGATCGGCGGCGCGGCGCTGCTGCTCTGGGGGCTTTCGGCGCTGGGGGTGGGGTTCGCGGTGCTGCGCTCCAGGCGCCTTCCCCCACGAGCCCGCTTCTGGCTTGCGGTTTTGTACCCGCTCACGGTCGCCTTGCCGGCTCTTGCCTTGCTTTTGCTTTTCAAATAAAAGTCCCCTGCAAAAAGGGTGGGGACGTGCTGTTTGACTTGGGTGAGGCGGGAGAATGCGGTATAACGTTCGCAGAGCTCGGTGGGGGAGCACGGCATGTTACGGGAAAACCTGGCCAGAAACCTGCTACACTCCCCCACAACGCGGCCGGCTCGCGATGGGGCTTGCGCACCTTGCTCGGCGCGGCTGGGTGAGCGGGAGGAGGCATGGTTCCTGGTGGCTCGCTCGCGGAACTTCGCGATGTCACGAAGGTTTTTCGAGGCAAGAAAAACCCGGTGCAGGCGTTGGGAGGGATCTCGTTTTCGCTGGCGCCGGGGGAGCTGGTGGGCTACCTGGGGCCGAACGGGGCGGGCAAGACCACCACGGTGAGAATCCTCCTGGGTCTCCTCAAACCCTCCAGCGGCACGGTGATGGTGCGCACGCAGCGGGTGGGGTTCGTGCTGGATGTGCCGAGCCTTTACCCGCAGCTTTCGCTGCGGGATAATTTCCGTTTCTATGCGCGACTTCTCGGTGTGCCATTCGAAGCGGCAGTGGCAAAGCTGGAGCAGGTGGGGATGGCAGGGCATCTGGAGGAAAAGGTGGAGACGTTTTCGCTGGGCATGAAAAAGCGAGCCGAGCTGGCCCGGGCGCTGCTGAACGAGCCCGAGCTTTTGCTGCTCGACGAGCCTGCCTCGGGCCTGGATCCCGAAGCGCAAGCGGCGTTGCGAGCTGTTTTGGAGCAGCAGCGCGCCGCAGGAGCGGCAATCCTCGTCACGAGCCACGATCTCTACAACATGCAGTTGGTGGCGACCCGGTTCCTGTTTCTCAAAGCCGGCCGCATCGTCGGCGACGTGCCGGCTTCAGAGGTGACCTCCAGCCAAACGCTGGAGGCCCTCTACCGCGAGAGGATGGGAGGCTGAGATGTTCCGCGCTTTGCTTTTTCGAGAGGTGAGACTCCTGGTTGCCAGCTCCTGGATGCCTGCCACGCTCATGTTCGTTTCCTACGGGGGTTTTGCCGCTGTGTTGCTTCTGGCGGGCGATGCCTTGGGCCCTGGGCTCATCCCCAACGGCGTAGACCTTTTCACGATCTTTTGCGCGGTGTCCCTCGGCGCCGGTCCCTTGTTTCTTTTCATGACTGCGCCCACAACCATGGTGGAAAAGTCTCTGGGCATCGCGGAGAACCTCTTGGCCTACCTGCGCTCGCCCCGCTGGCTTATTTTGGGGAAAGCACTGTTCCTGGGAGGCGTGGCTTACAGCTTCTTCCTTTTTTGGAGCGCGGTGGGCTGGGTGCTGGGTTTGTTCGCTTCGGCGCGGTTCGTCGGTAGCGGTCTTTTTGCGCGCGACGTGGTTTTGGCCCTGCTTTTTTATCCGCTGGTCTTGTTCTTTTTCACTTTGGTGCAGGTCTTCTTTATTTACCTGTTCCCGCAGCTGGCGCAGCTCGTGAATGTTCTGCTCTTCGCCGCGACGTTCGGGATCTTTTCCCACATAACGGAGATCGCCGGCTCCCTGACCAAGGCGAATGTCCTGGCGGTAGGGGCAGCTGTTGCTCTCCTCGGCTGCTTGAACGGCCTCCTGGTGGCGTTCGTGCGGGGACTTCCGTGCGAGCCCGTGGTGCGGTCGCGGTGAGGCGTGGGAGCCACGGAGCGCTAAGACTGGACGCTGCGCTTTCTGGCCGCGTATAAAACGCGAGTGGCTCGCAAAACGCGAGCGCCGCGGAGGAGAAATGCGAAGCAAGTGGTGAGTGGTGGTGAGGTGCAGCGCTGGGTGCCCAGTCGGGAGCTGGGGTTTTTCAGTAGGCGTGGCGGTGGCGCCAGAAGCGCAGCAGCGTGAGGAAGAGGATCTTGAAGTCCAGCCCCAAGGACCAGTTGTCAATGTAGTAAAGGTCGTAAGCGATGCGCTTGCGGATCGAGCTTTGCCCCCGCAAGTCGTGAACCTGGGCCCAGCCGGTGATCCCCGCTTTCACCCGGTGCCGGGCCATGTACTCGGGGAAGCGCCGGCGGAACCGGGCCACGAACTCCGGCCGCTCGGGGCGGGGGCCCACCAGCGACATTTCCCCTTTGAGCACGTTCCAAAGCTGGGGCAGCTCGTCCAGGGAATAGCGCCGCAAGAACGCGCCGATCCGCGTGACCCGGGGGTCGTGGGCGTGGGCGAAGCGGGGTCCTGTGAGCTTTTCCGCGTCCACCACCATGGTGCGGAACTTGAGGATCCAGAAGGGGCGGCCGTCCAACCCCATGCGCAGCTGGCGGTAAAACACCGGGCCCCGGTCCTGGAGGTGTATGGCCAGGGCGATGAGCCCGAGAAAAGGCGCCAGCAGCACCAGCCCCAGCGCCGAGAGCACCAGGTCCACCGCGCGCTTGGCCAAGGTGTTGAACCCCTGGAGCGGGATCGCGGTGAGGTTGATCACCGGGATGCCGTCCAGATCCTCCACCCCTGCCCGCAAGGCGTAGTACTGAAAGAGGTCCGGCACCACCCGCACGTCCAAGAGCAGCTGCTCCGCGGCTTTGAGGATCTGCACCACCTTGTGCTGGCGCCCCAACGGCAGCGCCACGTAGAGGAGCTCCACCCCCTGTTCCTTCACCACCCGCTCCAGGTCCCCGAGCCCCCCCAGCACCGGCCAGCTCCCCACCTTGCCGCTTGCCCCGTTGTGGTCCAAAAAGCCCACCACGTCGAGCCCCAGCTCCCGGTGCTCCGCGAGCTTTTCCGCCACCGCTCTCCCTAGCTCCCCGGTGCCCACCACCAGCGCTTTTTGCCGGCGGTGGGGTGCGGCCCAGATCTTGCCCATCACCTGCCAGAAGAGCAGCCGGCCCAGGGCCAGGAACACCACGTCGAAGGCGGCGAAGAACGCCAAGGCGAGACGGGAGTAGGTGAACTCGCGGTAAAAGGCCAGGCCAGCGTTGAGGAACACCATGGAAAGCACCACGGCGCTGGCCACCGCCAGTACCTCCTCCACCCGGGAGCGGCGGGGGCGCCCGGCCAGCAACCCCCGGAAGTAGAACACCACGGGCCAAACCAGGGTGATGATGGGGATCAGCGCCAGGTACGGCTCGAAGGGGGGAACCCCTTTGGTGACCGGGACAAGCTCCCAGGTGAAGCGGGCGTGGTAGGCGAGGACCAGGGCCAGGTAGGTGAGGGAGAGGTCCAGCACCACCAAGAGCGCCCGATGCACCCGCAGCTTGTGGTAAATCATGGCCGCAAACCTACCCGCTCCAGCAGGTAGCGGAAGCGGCGGCGGAAGCGCTGCCTGGAGAAGCTCTCGGCCCTGGCCCGCAGTGCCGCTGCCGAAAACCGCCGGGAGAGCACCTGCTCCGCCGCCGCGGCCAGGGCCTCCACCGAGCCGTCGCTGGCCAAGGCACCGTGCTCCTCGCTGGCCACGATGTCGGCGGTGCCGGAGCCGGCCAACCCCACCACCGGGGTGCCGCAGGCCAGGGCTTCCACCGTGGCCATGCCGAAGTCCTCCACGTTGGGAACCAGCAGCAGCGCCGCTTGGCGGTACTCGTCCCGCAGCCGCTCGTCGCTCACGCTACCGAGAAACTTGACGTTCTCCCCCGCCAGGCGCGCCAAGCGAGCCTTCATGGGCCCTTGCCCCACGATGCGCAGCTGCCGCCCCAACGCTCGGGCCACCGCAATCCCCACCTCCACCCTCTTGTACGGAACCAACGCCGCCACCATCAAAAGGTGCTGCCCCTTGCTCCCTCCCGGGGTGAAGAACTCGGTGTCCACCGGCGGGGGGATCACCTCGGCTTCCCGGCGGAAGTAGTGGCGGATGCGCCGGGCCACCAGCTGGGAGTTGGCCACGAAGTGGTCCACCCGAGCGGCGGAAACCACGTCCCAAAGGCGCAGGTGCGCCAGCCGCCGCTTCACCCACCCCCTCAGCACCCAGGGCACCTGGGCCAGGTAGATTTCCCGCTGGTCCCAGGCGTAGCGCATGGGGGTGTGGCAGTAGCACACGTGCACCGCCCCCGGGGCGGGGATCACCCCTTTGGCCACGCAGTGGCTGGAGGAGATCACCAGGTCGAACCCTGCGAGATCCAGCTCTTCGATGGCCCGGGGCATGAGCGGCAAAAGCGGCCGGTAGAAGCGGCCACCCAAGCTCAGGGTTTGCAGGAAGCTGGTGCGGATCGCGTGGCGGGCCAGCTCCCCGGTGACGCTGCCCTTGCGGTGGAGCAGCGTGTAAATGGGTGCGTCGGGGAAAAACCCGGCGATTTCCGCCAGGACCTTCTCCCCGCCCCGCATCCCGGTGAGCCAGTCGTGGACCAGAGCGACCTTCACAGCTCCCCCAGCACCGTTCGGTAGACCTCCAGGGTGGCTCGAGCGGTGGCTTCCCAGCGGAACGCCGCGGCCCGCTTCTGCCCGGCAGCTGCCAGGCGCCGCCGCAGCTCGCTGTCCTCCACCAACCGGCGCATGGCCCGGGCCTGCTCCACCACGTCCTTGGGGTTCACCTGGCACACGCTGTCCCCCAAAACCTCCCGCACCGCGGGGATGTCCGAGGCGATCACCGGCACCCCGCAAGCCGCTGCCTCCAGCACCGGCAGCCCGAACCCCTCGTAGAGCGAAGGGTACACGAACGCCAGGGCGCCGCGGTAGACCGCCAAAAGCGATTGCCTCGGGAGGTAGCCGAGGCAGCGCACCTTGGCCCCGAGCCCCATGGTCCGGGCCTTGGCTGCCACGGGTCCTTCGGGGGCGATCCCCCCCACCAGCACCAGGGGGGGCACCTGGGGACCCGCCTCCTGCACCAGGAGCTGGTACGCCTTCAGCACCCCCTCCACGTTCTTGTGGGGCTTGTGGTTGCCCACGTAGAGCAGGTACGGCTCGAAAAGCCCCAGGCGGCGGCGGGTGGCGGCTTCTTCCGCCTCGTGGGAAGGGGCGAAGAAGTCAGCCTCCACGCCGTTGGGGATCACCGCCAGCTTGTGTTGGCTCGCGCCGAAGACCGCCACGAGGTCCGCCGCGGTGGCGTGGGAAACCGCAATTACCTTCCGGGCCCGGGCCAGCGCTTTGCGGATCATCCAGTTGGCGTAAGCGAACCCCAGGGTGGAGGGGAGGAACTCCGGGAAAAGCACGTGGATGATGTCGTGCACCGTCACCACCAGCTTGCCGAAAAACCCCCAGGGGATCACGTAGTGCGGCACGTGCACCAGCTTGGGGCAGAGGGCCAGGAGCTTGGGGGGCAGCAGCAGCTGCTCAGCCAGCGTGTACCCTTTGGCCTCGGCAGGGACCAACCGCAGGTTGGGGGGGAGGGACGGGAGCAGCTCCCGCCCCCGGTGGGTCACCAGCGCCGCGAAGCGCCAGCTAGGGGCCAACGCCGGGATGTGGGCGAGGAGCGCAGCCACGTAGCTGCCGATGCCGAAATCCGGCAGCTTGCGGGCATCCCACGCCACGTGCACCATCGCTGGGCATTCTAGCCCTCGCCCCTGCCCACCTCCAGCAAGAGCTCCACCCAGCGGGGCAGCACCGCCTCCCAGCGCAACGCCTGAGCGCGGTCCAGGGCGCGCTCGCGCAGCCGGGCGTTGGTGGCGGGGCCGAGCGCTTCCCGGAGGGCCGCTGCCAGGGCCCCAGCGTCGCCCCTGGGGAAGTGGAGCACGGCCCCAGCGGCCACCTCCACCAGCGCCGCGGCGTCGGAAGCCACGCAGGCAGCGCCACAGGCCATCCCCTCCGCCAAGGGCAAGCCGAACCCCTCCTCCTCCGAGGCCAGCACCACCACCTCCGCGCAGCGCAACAAGCTCCTGGCCTCCTCCCGGGTGACGTAGCCGGGCAGGTGCACCCTCTCCGGGAAGCGGTGGCGGGCCAGGGCCGCGGCGAGAAAATCGCCGCCCCACCCGCGCCCCCCCGCCAGCACCAGGTCCGGGGCCTCCGGGTTTTCCGAAAGCAGCGCGTCGTGGGCGGCAAGCAGCGTAGCGAGCCCTTTCCTGGGCTCCAGGGTTCCCAGCTGGAGGATGAAGCGCCTCCCCTGGGAAAAGCGGCCGCGGACCGCAGCGGCGTCCTCCTCCCCCGGGGTGAAGAACCCGCTTACCGCCAAGGGGATCACCCGGGTGTCCCTGGCCCGGCCCGGCAGCAGCGTGGCCAGTTGGGTGGCGGTGGCTCGGCTGTCGCAAACCACCACCTCCGCCTGGGCCAGCGACTCCTCCAGGTAAGCGTTGAAGCAAAACCGGTTGGCGAGCCGGTGGTGGTGTGGCCGGGTGCGGGGGGTGAGGTCGTGGAGCACCAGCACCGCCGGGGTGGTCAGCCGGCGAGGGAGGATCCCCAGGGTCCCCACGAACACCTGGCACCCGCGGATTTGCGCAGCAGCGCTGGTGGCGAGCCAAAGGGTGCCGGGGAGCGGCAGAGGCGGAGCCACCACGGTGGCGGGGCGGGGGAGCGCCAGCTCGATCGTTCCGCGGCGCGGCAGGTGCAGCACCAGCTCCCAGGTGGTGGCTCTGGCCAGCTCAGCCAGGAGCTCGCTGAGCCACACCCCCACGCCGGTGAGGGGCGGGAACAGCGGGCGGGCGTCAAACCCGATACGCATCGGGGAAGCTTCCTCCCAACCCCACCACTCGCCGGAACACCCCCGCCGTGGCCCGGGCAGCTTCCTCCCAGCGGAACGCCGCGGCGCGAGCCCGCCCGCGGGCTGCCAAGGCGGCCCGCAACGCCGGATCCCGGGCCAGCTGCACGATCGCCTCCCCCAGGGCCTCGGGGTTGGCGGGGTCCACCAGCACCCCCGCGTCCCCCACCACCTCCGGCAGCGAGGAGGTGTTGGCCGCCACCACCGGCACCCCGCTGGCCATGGCCTCCACCACCGGCAACCCGAACCCCTCCAGCCAGGAGGGCATCAGCAGCATTTCCGCCCGGGCCAGCACCGCGGTGAGCGCCCGGCGGGGGAGGTAATCCAGGTGGAGGATGCGCTCCCGCACCGGGGAGGTGGCCAGCTCCCGCTGCGCCTGGCGGGTGTTCCACCCCCAGCGCCCCACCAGCACCAGCTTTCCCGGGTACCCCCGGGCCACCGCAGCGGCGAACCCCCGGAAAAGCCCCAGGAGGTTTTTCCGCGGCTCCAGGGTGGAGAGGAAAAGGCAGTACCTTTCGGGCAAATCCCCAGGGGGTTCTTCCGCCTCGCCGAAAAGCGTGGGATCCACCCCCTCGTGGATCACGTGGATGCGATGCGGGCTCACCCCCAAAAGCTCCTGGAGGTCGCTGGCGGTGGCTTGGGAAACCGCCACGATGGCGGCGGCCCGGGCCAAGGTCTCCGGCAGCCGCCTTTGGAGGTTTTCCAAGGTTTCGCTTTGCACGGCTTCGGGAAAGCGCAGGAACCCCAGGTCGTGCACCGTGGGCACCAGCTGGCGGATCGCCGCCTGGTGACGGCGCGGGGGAAAGAAGTTGGGGGCGAAGTAGAGGTCGTTGCCGTCCAGAAACAGCAACAGCGGCTCCACCACCGTCCGCAGGAAACCTATGGTGGGCTTGATTGGCAGCAGGAACCCCTCGGGGATGTGGTGGAAGCGGAAGCGGGTGCGGGGGGAGAGGGGCAGCGGCGGCGGGGCGGGCTCGTCGGGGGCTGCGAAGGTATGGGCGTAGAGGTTGAGGTGCAGCGCCGGATCCACCTGGGGCAAAGCCTGGAGCAGGTTCCAGGCATACCACCCCACCCCGGTCATGCGCTCGAAGAACGGGAAGATGTCCACCCCCACGGTGAGCGTGGACTCTCCCAGCATCGTGCGGCGGAAAAACCGCCGCCACCGAGCCAGGAACGTCCCTGCCAGGTCGCGGAGCACGTGCCAGAAGAACGCGGCGGTGACCGCCAAACCCCGCATGCGGGCAAGCTTACATGAACCTGGCGTGGTAGCATCGGGCCATGGAGACCGTGCGGCTCTCGCGGCAAGGGCCTCTGGCGATCCTCGAGCTCGCGGACCCCCAGCACCGCAACCCCCTCTCCAGCACCACCGTGGACCTGCTCACCTCTCACCTCTCCCGCTTGCGGGGGGAGGCCATCCGCGGCTTGGTGCTTTACGGGCAGGGGGGGCACTTTTGCGCTGGCGCCTCCCTGGGGGAGCTGGCGGATTCCCTGGAGAACCCCGCCACCGCCCAAAAGGAGGCCGCGCGCTTGGCAGCGCTCTTCGCAGCGCTTTTGCACTTCCCCCACCTCACGGTGGCGGCGGTGGAGGGGGCGGCTTACGGCGGCGGGGCCGGGCTCGCCTGCGCTTGCGATTTCGTGGTGGCGGCCCCGGGGGCGGTGCTGCAGTTCTCCGAGCTGCGGCTGGGGTTCGTGCCGGCGCTGGTGAGCGTGTTCCTCACCCGAAGGCTTTCCCCTGCCAAGCTCAACCAGCTTTTCCTCGACCCCAAGCCGCTGGCCGCCGCCGAGGCCGAAGCGCTGGGGTTGGTGGACGAGCTGGCGGAAAATCCCCTCGCAAGGGCCCAGGAGCTTGCCCTCCAGGTGGCCGCCAAGACCGCCCCTTCCGCGGTTTCCGCCTGCAAGCGGCTTTCCTTGGAGCTCACCCACCCCCAGTTGGACCAGCAGCTGGCCCGGGCAGCCCAGGTGAACGCTGCCCAGCGGCAGCAGGAGGACTTCCGGGAGGGGGTGGGGTACTTTTTGGCCCACAAGCGCTTCCGCGACTGGTTGACCTGAGGGGTGGGGCTTGGCTCGCCCAGCTCAGCGGCCGGACCCTGGGGTTTCCGGGACCAGGTAGAGGGAGCGGGGCTTGAGACAAACCTCCACCTGGCTGCCGGGGGCGAGCCCCCGATCCAGCACCGGGCAAAGGGGCAAGCGCAAGGTCACCAGCAGCCCCGCGCTGGTACGCACCGCCAGCTGCGCCTGGCCGTCCAGGAACACCAGCTCCTCCACGCTGGCAGGGAAGCGGTTTTCCTGCACCTGCTGGCGCAGCGGGCGGTGGGGGTCCAAAAGCGCCACCTCCTCGGGGCGGATCCCCACCCACTGCCCGGTGCCTGGGTTTTCCACCGAAAGCGTCACCGGGTAGCCGGCCAGCTGCACCCGCACCTGGCCGTTTTCTTGCACCACCGAAGCCACCGGCCAGAGGTTTTCCGGGGCGAAAAACCGCGCCACCGCGAGCGTCGCAGGTCGGCGGTAAAGCTCTCCCGGGGGGGCCAGCTGCTCCAGCTTGCCCCCGAGGACCACCGCGATGCGCTGGCCCAAAAAGAACGCCTCCTGGCGGTCGTGGGTCACGTGGAGCACCGTGAGGCCCAGCTCCCGGTGGAGCCGCTGCAAGAGCCGCCAGAGCTCGGGCTTGCGGTGGGGGTCCAGGGCCGTGGAGGGCTCGTCCAGGAGCAAAAGCTCTGGGCGGGTGAGCAGCGCCTGGGCCAGGGCCAACCGTTGCTGCTCCCCCCGGGAAAGCGTGCTCACCGTGGCGCGCCCCAGATACGGCGCAAGGCCCAGCACCTCGCGAAGGTGCTCCATGAGCGTGGGGTCGGGAAGTTCCCGCCGACAGGCCAAGCCGAAAAGCAGGTTTTGCTCCACGGAAAGGTGCGGCAAAAGCGGCAGGTGCTGGGAGAGGTACGCCACCCGCGGCCGGGAACGCTCCCAAGGCTGCCCCCGCCAGAGCCGCTTCCCGGAGGCGGGTTGCCAGCCCAGCATGCTTTCCAACAAAAGCGTCTTCCCGGCCCCGGAAGGCCCCACCACCGCCAGGTACTCCCCCTGGGGGAGCTCCAGGGAAACGGGGCCCAGGGTGAACTCCCCCCGGCGCACCAGGAGCTGTTCCAAGCGCAAAAGCGCGCTCACTTACCCCCCCAGCGGCGCAGCAGCAAGAGCACCACCGCTGCCGCGGCCACGAGGATCCAGGCCAGCTGCGCCGCCAAGCGCAGCTCGCCGCTGGCCAAGGCCATGGAGATCCCGGTGGCCAAGGTCTCGGTGCGCCCGGGGATGGTTCCTGCCAAGGTCACCGTGGCGCCGAACTCCCCCAGGGCCCGGCCGAACCCCAGGGCCAGCGCCGCCAGAAGCCCTGGCTTGGCCGCGGGCAGCGTCACGTGGCGGAGGATGAAGGGGCGGGAGGCACCGTAGAGCGCCGCGTGGCGTTCCCAGAGCGGGTTGGTCTGGGAGAAAGCCGCGGTGGCGGTGCGCACCACCACCGAAAGCACCACCGTGAACTGCGCCAGCACCACCCCGGCAAAGCGGAAGGTGAAGCCGAAAAGCTGCTCCAAAAGCGATCCTGGAGGCTTGTGGAGGAACAGCAGCAGCGCGGTACCGATGGCAATGGGGGAAAGCACCAGCGGCAGGTCCAGGACCAGCCCGAGGAACCAAGCGGCTCCCCCCGAGCTGCGGGCCAGGAAGTAGGCGGCGGGCACGCCCAGCAGGAACGCCAACCCGGTGGCCAGGGTCGCCGCTGCCAAGCTCAGCCCCAGGGGGGTGAGCACCGCGGCAGCCGGCTGCCTCCCCGGCCCGGTGAGCGCCAGGTGCCCGAGGTTGGCTAAAAGCAACGCCACGAACGCCGCCAGCACCAGGGCCGAGCTGGCTGCGGCTACGCCGAAAGGGTTGGCAGGACGCGTCACGGCTCGGTGCGGTACCCGTACTTGCGCCAGATGGCCTTCCCGGAAGGCCCGGCGAGGAAGCGGAGCACCGCTCGGGCTTGCTGGGGGTGCTGGGAAAACACCGCCACCGCCCCGGGGATCGTGGCCTGGGAGGCCACCAGCTCCCCGGGAAGCGGCACCTCCTCCACCTGGCCGGGGAACCAATGGACGAACACGTCCCACCCCAACACCGCATCCACGGTGCCGGTGGCCAGCAGGTTGGCCACCGCCTCGCAGGAGGCTGCTCGCCCCAGGCGGGGGAACACGATGGCGGCGAGCCCGGCCCGCTGGAGCACCCCGAGCCCGTACTCCCCCACGCACACGGTGCGGGGGTCGGCCACGGCGGCTTTCACGTCTTCCCGCCCCAGGTCGGCCAGGGAGCGGATGTTCTTGGGGTTTTTGGCGCGCACCAGCAGCGCTGGTCGGAGGTAGGCAAAATCCACCCGGCTAGCCGGGTCCACCAGCTTGCGCTGCACTGCCCGCTCCATCCAGTCGTGGCTTCCGGGGATGTACAGGTCGCCTTTTTTGGCGAGCTCCATCTGCGAAAGCACGGTGCCGGAGCCGCCGTAGGAAAACACCAGCACCACCCCCAGCTGCTGGCGCACCGCTACTGCGGCCTCGTCCAGTACCGGCTTGCTGGCGGCGCCTGCGAACACCAGGAGCTCCGGCGGCGGGGAGGCGAGGGCGCAGAGCAGCGGCAGAAGGATCATTTCAACGCCTCCTGGCGCTCCCGGTCAGCCTCCGGATGGGCGGTTTCCCCCCGCAGCAGCGCCAGGGCGTGGGGCAAAAGCGGCAGGATCACCTCGAGGTTTTCCACCGCGGCTTTGCGGCTGCCCGGGAGGTTCACCACCAGCGTGCGCCCCAACGTCCCGGCAACCCCCCGCTGTAGCCAAGCTCGACTCGTGCGGGCTGCGGAGGCTGCCCGCATGGCCTCGGCAAGCCCAGGCACCTCCCGTTGGATCACCCCCCGGGTGGCTTCCGGGGTCACGTCCCGGGGACCCAGCCCGGTACCTCCCACGGTGAGCAGCAAATCCAACCCCCGGGAGGCCAGGTCGCGGATGGCCCGTTGGATCGCCGCCACCTCGTCGGGCACCACCAGGGTTTCCGCCACGTGGGCGGCGAGCCGCTGGGAGAGCAGCGTGGCCACCGCTGGGCCGGCGGTGTCCGGGGCGGTGCCCGCGGCGGCGGAGTCGGACACGGTGATCACCCCGGCCACCGGGCAGCTGCGGGGCACCAGGCGCTCCACCTGGAGCGTGTCCCCGGGTTTCACGGTACCCCCGGCCAGCACCCGGGCGAAAAGCCCCGCCCGGGGCATGATGCAGTCCCCGGTCTTGTAGTAAATGGCGCAGCGGGTGTGGCACTCCTTCCCCACCTGGGTGATCGCCAGCTTGGCGGCGCCGCAGCCGAGCACGGTGCCGATCCCCAGCTCCTCCAAGGGCAACCCCCGCACCACCAGGTTCTCGCCGAACGCCCCGGGTTTCAGGGCAAGCCCCTTGGCGCGCATGAACTCGATGTCCCGCTCGTCCAAAAGGCTCACCTGCCGGTGCCAGTCCCCGGCGTGGGCGTCCCCGGCCAGACCGAACCCGGCCACCAGCTCCCCCTGGGGCACCGCGTGCTTGGGGGTGCCTTTTTTCTCGGAAACGCAGACGAACGCCACTTCACCACGCATGCTCTTCCTCCCTTTCCCAAACCCCCGACTTGCCCCCCTCCTTGCGGAGCAGGCGGATCTCCCCGAGCACCATTCCCTTGCCCAGGGCCTTGAGCATGTCGTAAAGTGCTAGCCCCGCCACGGTCACCGCGGTGAGCGCTTCCATCTCCACCCCGGTCTTGGCGGTGGCTTTCACCTCCGCCCGGATGTGGATCCGGTCCTGCTCCAGGCGGAAATCCACGGCCACGTGGTCCAGGGGGAGCTGGTGGCAGAGGGGGATGAGCTCGGCGGTGCGCTTGGCCGCGGCGATACCCGCCAGGCGCGCCACCTCCAAGGCGTTCCCCTTGGGGGTGTTCCCCTCCCGCAGCGCCTGGAGGATCGCCTCCCCGGTCACCAGCGTGGCCGCGGCCACCGCCCGCCGGGCAGTGACCGGTTTTTCCCCCACGTCCACCATTCGGGCTTGTCCTCGGGAATCCAAGTGGGTCAGCTCGGGCATCTCACCCTCCCACCGCCACCATGGGCAAGCTGGAGACCATGGCAGCGGGCGGTTTTTTGGCGGCGAGGTACGGCGCCACGGCGGCGAGGGCCGCCTCCTCGCCTTCCTTGAGGCGGTCCACGAGCGGCAAAGTAATGGGGTCCATGAGGCAGCGCCGCAGCCTTCCCCGGGCATCCAAGCGCAGGCGGTTGCAGGCATCGCAAAAGCTGTGGGAGACCGGGGTGATGAACCCCACCAGCACCTCCCCGCGCTCCCAGGCAAAGCGCATGCGCCGGGCCGGGGAAGCTTGGGGGGTGGGCTCCGGGAGGAGCTGGCCGAAGCTTTCCAAAAAGCGCTGCACCTCGGCGGCGCTCACGTACTCCCGCTCGCACCACTCCCGCTCGGTCCCGGTGCGCATCAGCTCGATGAAGCGGATCTCCAGCTGCTGCTCGGTGGCGAAGGCCAAAAGCTGCGGTACGTCCTCCTGGTAGCTTCCCGCCCGCAGCACCGCGTTGAGCTTGAGGGGCACGAGCCCCGCCTTCCGGGCCGCGGCGATCCCTGCCAGCACCTGGCTCAGGTCACCCCCCCGGGTGAGCTCCCAGAAGCGCCCCGGGTGCAGGGTGTCCAGGGAGACGTTCACCCGAGAAAGCCCCGCTTCCTTGAGCTCCCGGGCCAAAAGCGCCAGGCGGGTGCCGTTGGTGGTCATGGAGATCTCCTCCACCCCGGCGATGGCCCGGAGCATGCCCACGAACCCCACCACCCCGCGGCGCACCAGCGGCTCGCCCCCGGTGAGCTTTACCCGGCGCACCCCCAGGTGGCGCACGGTGAACGCTACCGCTTCCGCCAGCTCCTCCAAGCTGGGAAGCTCGTCATGGGGGGTGAAAGCCACCCCCTGGGCGGGCATGCAGTAGCGGCAGCGCAAGTTGCACCTGTCGGTGAGGGAAACCCGCAGCAGCTTGGCTTGTCGTGGGGGGTTTTCGGCGGTGCCCATGCTGCCTCCTTTCCAAAGCCGGGAGGTCGCCCCGTTTCCAGGACGGCCCTCGGGGTTGCCCGCGGCAACCCACCGCCCGGCCGCCATGGGTGACCCTTTAGGCGACTCGGGTCGGAGACAGCATCAGTATCGGCCCTCGGTCAACGAAAAGCAACCCCCTCGTGAAATGCGACGCAATCTAAAAAATCCCCAGCACCGCCACCTCTTCTCCCTGCGCCACGGCGCTTTCCGGTTCCAACCGCGCCAGGTGGGTCGCCCGGGCAGCGGCGGCCAGGTCGTGGGAGCCTTTCCAGGCCAGCACCTCCACCGCCCAGCGCCCTTGGGAAGAAACCAGGCGGGCGGGGCGGAACTGCACGCGCTTTCCCTGGTTTTTGGCGGGGGCTGCCGCGGGGAGCCGGAGCCAAGGCAAGGCGAAAGCTTGCCCATCGCCGGCCAGTCGCCGCAAGCAGGGGCGCACGAACAGGCAGTACCCCACCAGCGCCGAAACCGAGTTGCCGGGAAGCCCCAAGAGCCAGGTCTTTCCCAAAAGCGCCGCGAGGAGCGGCTTGCCCGGCTGCATCGCCACCTTGTGGAACAGCACCTTCCCACCCAATGCCCCCACCACCTGGGGAACCAGGTCGTAATCCCCCACGGAAACCCCCCCGGTGGTCACCACCAGGTCCGCGGCAGCTGCTGCATCCTCCAACGCCTCCCGCAGCGCCCCCGCCTCGTCCCCCACCCGGCGCTTGCGGCACAGCTCCACCCACTCCCCTTGCAGCAGCCCGGCCAGCATGGGGGTATTGCTGTCCACGATCCGCCCGGCCCCCGGCCGGGCCGGGGCCAGCTCGTTCCCGGTGACCACCAACGCCACCCGGGGCTTGCGCACCACCGCCACGCGGCTCACCCCGGCCGCAGCCAAAAGCGCCCGCTGCACCGGCCCCAGGCGGGTCCCTGCCGGAAGCAGCTGCTCCCCCGGGGCGAACACTTCCCCCTGGGGGCGCACGTTCTCGCCGGGTTCGAGGGTTTCGGGGAACCGCACCCCTCCTGGGGCAACGGTTACCTCTTCTTGCGCCACCACCGCATCGGCGCCTTCGGGCACCGGGGCCCCGGTGAAGATGCGGGCACAGCTTGCCGGAGGAAGGGGGGGCGGCAGCTCCCCCGCCTTCACCGTGAACGCCACCGGGAGCACCCGGCTCTGGGCTTCCTGCACCCGCACCGCGTAGCCGTCCATGGCTGCCACCGCCCGGGGGGGGAACGGGAGCCGGGCGTGGACCGGGGAAGCGAGGAACGCCCCTGCAACCCGCCCCAGGGGCAGCGCCGCGGGCTCCACGGGGTGCACCGCCTCGGCGAGGATCGAAAGCGCCTGCTCCGGGCGGATCATGGCTTCGAAGCTCCCGCCAGCGCCTTGGCCCGGGCCGGGGCGAACTCGTCCCCGGGAAGCCAGCTGGGCAAGGTGGGCTCCTGGGCGATGGCCAGCACGCAGGCGAGGCCCAGGGCGGCATCCTCCACCATCCCGGAAAAGTCCCAGTCCGGGGTGAGCTCGTCCGAGGGGCGGTGGTAGTGGTTGGCCTCCCAAGCTTCCGCTTGGGCTTTCCCCCACTCCGGAGGCTTGCCCAGGTAGTCGTTGCCGGCCTTGAAGTAAAGCCCAGGGACGCCGATGCGCGCCAAGCTGAAGTGGTCCGAGCGGTAGTAGGAGCCCCGGTCGGGGAACGGATCGTCCACCACCATGCGCCCCTGCCGCGCCGCCTGCTCCTGGAGGATGCGGTCCAAGCTGCTCTTGCCCCGGCCGATTTGCGCCACGTCCCGGGTGCGGCCGAAGATGTTGCCCCCGTCGTAGTTCACCACCGCCGCGATGCGCCCCGGTGGCACAGGAGGGTGCGCCGCCAGGTAGGCGGACCCTAAAAGCCCCGACTCCTCCCCGTCCACGAACGCCACGAGGATCGATCGGGGAGGCCGTTCCCCCCGCTGCGCCAAGGCGCGGGCGATGGCCAGCACCTGGGCGCACCCCGCAGCGTTGTCCCTGGCGCCGTTGTAGATCGTGTCCCCCCGCTCGTCGGGACGCCCTACCCCCAGGTGGTCGTGGTGCGCGGAAACCACCACCACCTCCTTGGCTTTTTCCGCATCGGCGCCGGGGAGCAACCCCAGCACGTTGGCCCCCTCCACCTGGGTGAGCGTGTTGGAGAGCGTCAGCGAGGTGCGCACCCCCAGGGGGATCGGCCGGAAGGCGCGGCTTTTCGCCGCTTCCACGGCCTTGGCCATATCCACCCCGCCCAGGGCGAACAGCTTGCTGGCGGCCTTTTCGGTGACCCACCCTTTCACCTGCACCCGCCTCTCGCCTGCGGCGGGGAGCTCGAACTGCGTGCCGCTCCAGGAGTTCACCACCACCGCCCAGGGGTACCCCGCGGAAGGCGTAGTGTGGATGATGAGCGCCCCGGCAGCGCCCAGCTCCGCCGCCTTCTCGTACTTGTAGCTCCAGCGGCCGTAGTACAGGCGGGTGGGACCGGCGAAGAGGTTTGGATCCCAGTCGGGGTCGTTGTTGAGGAACACCAGCACCTTGCCCAGGAGGTCCGCGCCTTTGAAGTCGTCCCAGCGGAACTCCGGAGCTTGGATGCCGTACCCCACGAACACCAGCTCGGCGTCCTCCAGCTTGGCTTGGCTTTCCTGCACCCCGGAGGTGGCGATGAACTCCTCGCCGAAGGCGAGCTGCAACGCGCCTCGGGGGCCGGTGAACTCCCAGAGCTGGGGCGGGTGGGATTCGATCCCCACCATGGGCACCTTTTGCTCGAAGCTGCCCCTGTCCCCCGCCCCCTGGTACCCCCAGGAGGCCAGCATGCTGGCGAGGTACAGGCGGGCGATCTGGCTCCCCCGGCTCCCCGGGGCCCGCCCTTCCAACAGGTCGTGGGCGAGAAAGCGCACGTGGGCTTGCAGCTCCGCCTCGGTGATCGGCGCTTGCCCCGCGGCCAGGGCTGGCAGAAGGCAAAGGAAAGCTACCAATCGGCGCATCGTTACCTCCGGGCCAAGTGTACGCCGGCCTCCGGGGTGGGTTGCCTCAGGCGGCAGCCGCTGGCGTCCACCCTGCGGCACGCAGGTGCTTTTCCATGCGGCGCAGCGTGGCGGTGTAGCGGCGGTGGGCCAGCTCCACGCGGAGCACGTGGGCGGGGTTGAGCGGCACGCGGATTTGCCGCATGGGGTGCCGGGGTGCCGCCACGTCGTGGAGCCGGGCGAAGCGAGCAGCGAACTCCGGAAGGGGCAGCGCCGTGGGCACCAGCGGGTGCATGCAGTCGTAAACCGCGTAGGGGTCCGCCACCCAGAACTGTGGCCGCTGCCTGGCCCAGTCCGCGGTGCCCGGGGAGGGGCAGCACACGGTGAAGCTGCACTCCGCCGGGGGCATCGCCCGGAGGTAGCTTTCCAGCGCGTCGAAATCCTCGTGGGTGAAGGAGGGCAGCGCCATGAACGCCCCGTGCACCGCGATCCCCAAGCGCCGCAGCAGCTCGTGAGCCGCCAGGTTGTGCTGCACCGTGGCCCCTTTCTTCACCGCTCGGAGCGCCGCGTCGCTGGCGAACTCGAACCCCACGAACACGCAATCGAGCCCCACCTCCCGAAACGCCTGGAGCACGTCCGGGTTCTTGAGCACCGTGGTGGAGCGCACCCAAGCGAAGTAGCGCTTGCGCACCTGAAACCGAGCCAGGGCCTCGGCCAGGGCCAGGGAAAACTCCCGGTCCAGGAAGTTCTCGTCGTCGGAAAAGTACACGTGCTCCACCGGCAGCGCGGCGATCTCCTCCGCCACCTCCTCGGGTTCCCGGGGCCAGTGCTTGCCGTCGAAGAGCATCGGCACCGGGCAGAAGGTGCAGTGCATGCGGCAGCCGAAGGAGGAGCGCACCATGGCCACCGGCCGCCACAGGGGGGCGAACGGCTTGGGGTTTTCGTGGGTCCAGACGATGCTGTAGCGCCGCAGGTCCCAAAGCTCGTGGCGCGGCCGGGGCAGCGCCCGGGCCGAGGTGAACGGCGGTGGCGGGGTGCTGGCCCAGGTGGCGAACCCCTCCCCCACCGGCAGGAGGGCGGGGCTGGGTTCCGGTTCTTCGCCGCAAGCCAACGCCTCCACCAGCTTCGCGAACGGCCCACACCCCTCCCCCCGCACCACCCAGTCCACCACCCCCGGCTCCTGGAACGCGGTGGGGTGGGCGGTGGCGTGGTGGCCGCCCACCACCACCCGCACCCCGGGGAGCAGGCGCTTGGCGAGCCGGGCCAGCTGCAGAGCTTGCCGCGCTTCGTGGGAAAAGGCGGTGATCCCCAGAAGGTGCGGTGCGAAAGCCCGAAGCTGCCGGGCGAAGTGGCGGAAAGGCCTGCGGGAAAGGCGCAGGTCCAGGCCCCGCACCTGGTGCTTGCCCTCCACCGCCCCCGCCAGGTAGGAAAGCTCCAACGGCTCCAACAGCTGGAAGCGGGCCAAAGCCTGGATGGTCTCCAGCGCCACCGGCGGCTTCACCAGGAGGATCCTCAGCGGGGTGGGACGTTGGTGACCCACGAGCATGCTACAGCCATGATACGCCAAGCGGTCGAGGGTGGCTGGCTTGCCGAAGCACTCGGCGTTTCCCGGGGGCGAAGCGTGGGCGCGCGGTAGCCCCGGCAATCGGCCCTCTGTGCGGGGGTTTCTTCGGCTTTGGGATGCTGGCGGAGAGGGGGGGGATGGCCGTGAAGGGCGAGAACGCTGGTTGCCAGCGGTGGGGCGAGCGGCCCGGCGGTTGCAACTGGCAAGGACCGGCGGCTGCGCCCCCC
>Ga0209018_1000086_pt1 | contig 80237 bp, 61 predicted proteins | sample YNPBryBLVA2012_FD_185814 | JGI IMG/M metagenome (GOLD analysis project Ga0209018, IMG submission 185814) | Anoxygenic and chlorotrophic microbial mat microbial communities from Yellowstone National Park, USA - YNP Bryant BLVA 2012 (SPAdes)... ... | reverse complement strand
CGCAGAAAAAAAATGACATCCGCCGAAGAAATTGCCTCTTGCACGACCGCCTGCTGGTCAGCAGGAATGACCCTCACACCGGATACCGTTTCTGCAACATACGAAAACCAGCTACGCCGGACAATGATCGAAATGTGCGCCTCAGGCCATTGCGCACGAGCGGCAACTACGACCGGCATCGTGAGCACCACATCACCAAGGCCAGCCGTTTGCACAATGCAGATCTTTCCCTGTCTGCACCGGGAACGGGTGGCCGAAAGCAGCGAACGTGTGGTCGCCGCAAACCATCCCATCCATGATGCTGCGGTATGCGCGAGCGAATCGAGATACTGCACGCAGCGAGCCATAACAGATTTTCGTGCACCATACGAACGATAACCCCTTATCCGTCCGCGGAGAATAGCGGCTTGCATCCGGAATTGCGGGAAACATCCGGCCACGGTATACTGAATACAACGGAGTGCGGGCTTCAGGAGTGACCAGAGATACCATCGCAAGTACCGTATCCCGTGCGTATGTGCATACTGTTTTGCAAACATCGCACCCAACCCGCGTCCATAAGCTTCGAGTTTCACTATCACCTGTGGATCGAGTGAAGGATCTGGTTCTCGCGGATGAGATACCGCAACAGCCGGGTTGAAGCGCCATTGGTAGCCCGCGCGAATCATCCGGAAAAAAATGTCCGCTTCCTCGGCGCTCGCCCACGATACCCCTGCACCGAGACGCTCATCGAAACCTCCTATCGCACACAGCACACTGCGGCGCATGGCGATATTGCCGCCTAGCACTGTCATCCATTGGCATTCCGCGACGGCTCGAGCACACCCGGTGTGTGTCCGCGCGTAAGGCCGCGCCTCCGCACCCAGGATAACAATGCGCCCGACAACCGCCGCAACGTTGGGATCGGCGAATGCTTGTTCCAGTGAGCGGATATATCCCGGCAACGGCACGGCATCATCGTCAATAAATGCGACAATATCGCCTTTGGCTGCCAACAGCCCTCGATTACGAGCTCGCGAGAGACCGCGTGTACTGGTCTTGATGCGACGAACGCAGGGTGCCGGGATGACAGAAATACCTGTTGTCCCCTGTTCCACCACTAAAATCTCGTGCGTTGATTCTGTAAGCTGTGGTACGAGCGCATCAAGACAACGCCGCAGAGCTTCCGGACGATCGACGGTGCAGATGATCACGCTGATCATCGGTGAAGCACCAGCAGCCGCAACAAATGGTAGAGCCGTCGCGGAGAAGGGATCAGCAGGACGGCAGCGAGGAAATCCTTGCGCGCATCTGCGATCCGACCATTCAAGCGATGGGTGCGGCCAAGCTCGAGGTGCACATTGCTTCGTTCCAGCCGCTTCCTGAACGGAGTGCTCACGCGTCTGTTGAGCATCTCGTAGACATCCCCTGACCAGCTGTTGATCTTCCCTTTTCTGCGCAGACGGGCTGCTTCGCGTATGACGGCAACCATACGTTGCTGCATAGCGCACTTTTTTACTGATATTGAATGTGGATGAATTCGGTATAAATACAACGGTTCATACAGGTTGTCCACTTTGAAGTGCTCCGAGATGCGTAGAAACAAGTCATAATCCTCCGCAGTAACAACGTGTTCTTCATACAACCCAACTTTTTCAAGACATTGCCGGCGAAACATTACCGAACCATGAATGAAGCGATTACGCGATCGCAACGCTCGTGCGAGACGCCTTGAACCAGTCATCTGGTACTCGGTCTTGAGAACCTCCCCATCGGTATCGATGATGTGAGCACTGGTCCCGAGCAACATAACATCGCGGTGCTTTTCAAGATACGCGATCTGACGGGCGAAACGCTCTGGATGCGAGAGATCGTCGGAATCCTGCCGTGCGATATAGCGTGCCGTCGAAAGACGTATGAGCTTATTGAGCGTCTTGGTGAGACCCATATTCTCCTGGTGCAGAACGAACACCCGCGCGTCCTGCTGTGCGATCGCATCGAGAATCTCACCCGTGCCGTCGGTGGAACCGTCATCCGCGATGAGCAAGCGAAAATCCTTCCACGTCTGTGCAAGGACACTTTGTACGGCAAGCGGCAAAAATACTCTGTCGTTGTAGACCGACATGATGACGTCCAGGGGATGAGACGGTTTGCCCGCAGAAACTAACATGCAGTACCCCTGTGTAATAACACCGGCATTGACACTTTCTGCAATGGAGTGAGTCCGACACACTGCAACAGGCAGCGATCTTCGTTGAATGAAGACTCCACTATCGCCATCATGTTGCTACAGACCGGGTGATTTGCGCATTGCGGTAACAAATAATCCACCCACCGGCAAGGCAAACTGTAATCCAGCTGACCGGCTCGACGGTGAAAATGCTAGAATTGTGGAACAATGCCTGTACCATGAGTGCCACCAGCGCATATACAACGGCCTGCAAATAGTACCACTGATCCCCTGCTGCCTTATTAATCCTCAGTACCGGCAGAATCCATCGCTTGAACATATGCGTGATAGACAAAAACATGAGGATTGCGCCGCCCCAACCTAACATCAGGATGCTTCCGAGGTATGAATTGTGGGTTGCGAACTTGGTCCAGTTATAAATAGAAAAATCCGCCCCATGTTCCATTGCCCGCTCAACCCAAGCAAGATCGCCATTCAGGTTTCCCAATGGGTGTTCCATGATAACACGCATCGCCGCCATCTGCCAGCCGAGTCGTGCTGCCATTTCATCCTTGCGCTGTAGTTTCATTACTATGTCATATTCAGGATTCAGCTGCAACGAAAGTGACGACACCGCTGCATATGCAATACCTGTTACAACACCCACCAGCAACAGAAGTGGAAAACGTCTTGTGCATATCATATAGAGAAGAAGCGCTAGCCCCACCGCAGGCAACACCGATCGCTGTCCTGATAGCACAATCGCCACAGACACCACCAGACACCCCACACTCCAAAGCAAACGGCGACGCTTATCCGCCAGCAGCAGAATAGGCAGCATTACACCTGCACATGTAAGCTGATACCCCATGGCGAAGTGATGGAAAGTCAGACCGGTAGGATTCCGCAGATCAAGTTCTCCAGTTGTGAAACGCTGTGCATGCCCGCTGTAGAGAAACTTCCTTATCGAAAAAAACGGCTCTTGTATCGCTCCACTGAGTATCATCCACAAAGCAGAGAGCACCAGGAGCACTACTACTATGCGAGTGACCTTTTCAGCATTCTCCCCGCCATTCGACGAATATGCGCATATTATTGCATACGATGCTAGCGCCTCTAATGGCATCGTTGCATATCGAGTGGATGGATTGGAGAAGAGCATGAGCAGATTGAACAGGAAGTATAACATGATGAACAGGGGCATTGTCTGAACCACCATCAACATCCTGTTGCTCCCCATACGCACAGAGAGAACAAATATGCCTAATATCATCACAAAGTACTTGGGTGATACAGGTACCATGCCTATTTGCGGTATCTCATATGCGAAGATCGCAATATACAGCGTAACGACAAGCAGGATGAATGCACGCGAGTACCGGCTGAGCGGAATACTCGGCCATTGCCCAGCCGGTATTGTTGATGGGGCACCCACATCCCTATATGTCATTACGCCACCCTCCATATGAAGCCGTCGATGCGCCACAGGTCTCCTCATGCATAGCAATGGAGATGCAGTACTGATTCTTCTTCATGCGCTCAACACCGGTTATTCCCTTTGAAATGCCATCTCAACGATATTCTTGTACTCCTTTTCAAACAACGACGTAAAAGAAAACTTCTGTCGCATGTCGTCCCGCGCATTGCTCCCCAGTTGCTGTGCAAACTCATGATCCCGGGTGATACGGCGCACCGCATCGGTCACTGCGCCCGGTGACGCCTCAACCAGCATGCCGGTACGCTCATGTTCCATGAGGTTGGACACCCCGGGAGCATTCGTGCCTACGCACGGCATGCCAACCGCCATCGCCTCCGTCAAGGCTTTGGGGTGGCCCTCCCACCGTGACGTGCACACAAACACATCGTGCTGCAGCATTACCTGAGGCAGTTGTTCATTGGGGATGTTGCCTGGTAGGCGCAGATCAACCCCTCTATCGCGCGCTTGTGCAATCAGCGACGCCCGCAAGCTCCCCTGCCCCACGATGGTCACCTCGCAGGGCTTGAGGAGTGCCGCAGCCTCAACAAGCAGGTCATGTCGTTTTTCTGTCTCCATGCGTCCCACGGATAGCATGCGCACCGGCATCGTCGGATCTCTTGGCTGCCACCGGGCGGCAAAGAACACCTCATTTACAAAGTTGGGCACCACGTGCAACCGTTCGGGCGGCACGCCGTAGCGTTGGACCACCCACCGTGCAAGGTCTTCCGTCGGCACCTGACATACTGTTGCATGGCGAAAAGCCCATCCTTCCAACAGCTGGTACAACCGTACTCTTAAGTTACGACCATACAACGTTTCACAACTCTCTCCATGTACATACCCGCACCGCAGCAGAATAGGTCGTCGCCACAACCGCGCAGCAAATACATGAAACCATGACAGGTGTGACTGGTTTGTCTTTACGACACGTGCTCTTCTGAAATGCCTGCCTGCAAGCAACGGCAACAGGCACAAGGAGAGAAGCCTTATGCACCCTGTTACCATCATCGGCACCGGTATTTTAAAACGCGGGAACCACCCGACATTGGCGACCCAAACACCGGCCGAAGGAACAAACGTTTTTCCGCCAAAATCCAACAACACCACCCTCCAGCCGCGGCGCACATACTCCCTGTAAGGTGCAAGCTCGCGCTCCGCGATGCCGGTTCTGTACCACCCTTCAATGCTCATCCCGGGAGTCATGCACAACAGCAGCGTGGGCTTTCCCCCGGACGACGACGCCGTTGTTGCATCCTTGTTTGATGTGCAATCCATGAAACTACCTCACCGTCGCGACGACGTAGAGTTCGCCCCACCGTGTGGGGTGTTCTTCAACGTGAAAACCGGCGTCTGCAAGCTCCCGCAGCAGTTCCTCGCGACGGTACTCACACCGATGCGTTGCATCCAGGCGCGAGTCAACACCGTGCTCGTCCTTGTACAGCACCAGCCACTCGCGGTCTTTCTGCGGCACGCGGATGAGCAGGCGCGCATGTGGGTACTTGGCCACCAACTCACGCAGCAACTCCTGTCGGTTGTCAAGATGCTCCAGTACGTTTGACATGATGATGACGTCCGGCACCAGCGGCAGGCCCTTGCGCATCGCCTCACGGATATCGCCTTCCACAATAGTAACGCGGCTGTCATGGCGGAAGCGTTCCTGTGCCGCCTTGGCTGCAGCGGCATCCAACTCCACGCCGCATGCAGGGGCGCCGGTATTGCGGACCACATCATACAACAGCGCTCCGTTGCCGCACCCGATGTCCAGGCACTTATCCCCGCGTCGCACCGCTTGTGCAAAAAAGTCGTGGTAGCGGGTCAGGCGATGCTTGGGGTGCAGCCCGTCCGGTTCAAGTCGCATTGCAAGCACGGAAATGAGGTTGTTTATCAGATTATCCAACTTCAAGAGTATCCGTATCATCCGCCGCCCGCCGATGATTCGCGTAATCAGGAAAAACAATTTTCTTTTCACGCATCGTGCTCCCGAAATCCGAGATCGCCAAACCCTAACAACGGCGCTACCACGGCAATCCCCCACAGAAAGAGGCACGTCCCATGGATGTCCGGCTCCGGCAATCCGCGAGCAATACGGGCACCATAGTATACGGCATTGCTACGACCGGGGAAGAAAGAGAAACCGCCGTATTCAGGATGATAATACCGGCGGTACTCATCAAGTTTCTTGAAGCAAAACCTTTGTACGTCATCATGCCGGTAGGTCCCTTGCGTTGCCTCATCGGCGCATTTCAACACGTAGACCGCATTGAAGTTGTCGCACGCATGGGCACCATCCTTGGCTGACAGCACTAAATCTATCAGACGCTCCGGATAGCGAAGACGCATTATTCCTGCCGCTCGCAAACCGGTGAGCACTTTCATCGCTCCGTTGATTTTCTGCTGTACAGAGACATCGTTTCCGCGGTACCATGCGCCATCCTGTGGGGATTGCAGCTCATTGACAAACCGCTCAGCCTCAGATATCAGTTCAGCATGCAGCTGCGGCTCATGATTGAACATGTGGCTGTTATATTCATAGAAGAACATCGCATGGCTGAAATGGCTTCCCGCACTCCAGGGGCGACTCCAATCAAACCGCGACAGGTACCGTCGCAGTTCTCCAACAGTCTTCGGCATGCCGGTGAACATCCGCGTGGGACGATACCCCAATATCCGAAGTGCACACAGGGCCTGTCTGGTCTCGGCAATCCTGGTGAGGTGCCCAAACATGTTCCTAAAATCACCAGAGCGAGCAGCACCCACCATGTTTTTCAGCAGCGCGTTGCGACCTACAAGCGGATCAAATACCATGCCTTTCCGATTCTGAAACTGCATGATGAAACCGGCCAATGAAGTACGTGCTCCTTTGGAAAGGGTATCCAACCCCCCAACGGAATAGTACGACTTGACTGCAAACACCGTATTGCCGAGCCCCCACCGAACCTGTTCCCCATAGAGATCGCCCGAAAAAGAATAACGGTGGAAACCCGGCACCATTTCCCCGCGCATCGCCGCGAGAAATTCCGGTATCCCGTTTTTGACTGCTATGAGCCACTCGCGAATGTCTTGCGCCACATTTCCCTCAGCTTTTCACAAACACGCGCTCCTGTGTAGTGAAACACAAAGTACCTCTTCAACCTGGCACAGTGCCTCCCGAGCCGTCGCACGTCAACCGACGTCCAGCGACGGTGGGCAATCGTTGCGCTGATGCATTCTGCGAAAGCGTGGTACTGTTCGGCAACAGCAGCGATATCAAACACCGGCAATGAAGCCTGGAACGTATCGTAGTGCGACACAATGCGTTCGATGAGTTGCGGTATGTGCTCCGGACGGTCAAACAGCAACCCTCCAGCACCGACGAGTTCCGGATGCCCGCCGCCATTGTAGGCGACGGCAGGCAATCCGCAACTGAGCGCCTCAATAAGCGCATTGGAACAAGGATCCGGATAGGATGCGGTGATGTAGATGTCGTGCTGTCTGAGGATGTTTGCAAGTTCCGCAGACGGCAACGGCGGGATCATGCGAATGTTTGCAAACTTAATCGGGGAATTACCTACGAAGGTCATCTCATACCTGTCCCAGTTCAAGTGACGATCCATCCATTGGTAAATCCGGAATCCCTTGCGCCAGTTTGCCGACCAGCTGGTCGCGATGAGACGAGGTTTTCTCGATGGGAGCCACCGCTCACGGCCGATCCTGTTGAAAATGGCAGGATTCGGCGCATTGTAGATGATGGTTTCAAACGGCACTGCAATGCCGGTGAGTCTCTTGTTGTTGTCCCTTGTCCACGCAGACTGATACACAATTCCGTCTACATACACATCGGCGATGCGCTTGAGCAACACGTCATAGAACCGGTCCTTACCACGAACCGTCCACACAGGACCGTCCAGTCGCATGATGATCGGTTTGCTCGGGCATTTGACGCGCGTGTCGTGCAACTGCCAGACTGTGTCATATCGTGGAAACGGATACCCATTCCAAAGAAACGCATCAGCATGGTCGGGAACTTCGGTATACCGTCCCTGAGATTGCAACTGTTCGCGCAGCGCTTTGAGGAACTGGTTGCCACCGCCGTACGGCCCCTCAACGAACTTGAAGAGGATGTGCAGTTTCATAATCACCTCACAGCAGTTCCTTGTACAACTCGTGATAGTATCGCTGTGCCGTGACGTCAAAGGTATACTTACACACTTCCTGTCTGCCGGCTTCCGTGAGTTTGCGCCTGAGATCGGGGTTTTCTATGACTTCCAATGCATTGCTCACTAACGTGCCGCGGTCTTCCACATCGGCGAGCAACACATTCTCCCTGTCAGTGGCGATGTCTGGAACCATGCCTACGCGCGTACTCACCACAGGAACGCCCGACGCCCATGCTTCCAGTATGGAAAATGGCCCCCCTTCTATCCGTGAAGCGATGAGGTACACATCAAGAACTGAGTACCACGGCCACACATCACGGTATCGCCTGAAGTATCCAAGATACGTAAAAGGGACACCAGCTGCCTGTAAGCGATGCTTCACATATCCACGTGCAGGCCCCACCAACAGCACGTGTATTTTACATTTTTTTGCCAATTCTTCCACCACATCGGCGAACACATCCGGCCCTTTGACGAGCTTCGGTTCCAGCCCCTCTCCCCAACCGACACCGTCTTTTTGAAATGAACCTACGACAACCACATCATCGGTTATGCCTAAGCGGCGGCGCAGTTCATGGCGTGTATCTGTAAAACCAATTGAAAGCATCTTGTTGTTTATTCCTAAAGGTATAACACGTATTTTATCCTCATCAAAACCCATTTTTACGAGTTCGTTTTTAGTCCTCTGGCATGACGTATGCACCCGTACAAATCGCTCCCGTGGAGCGGCGATTTCCGCATTCCTGGAATAGTCAGGCACGACATGGAACCAGGTCAGCACGTTCGCTTGTGCACGTTGATGCTCTCGCCGGCGCAACCACCCGCATGCAACATGTTCACTGCCGAAGTGACGTATTCTGCTGCGCACCAACCGTAATGATCTTGATACACGGGCTTTCATAAGCTTATGGTTGACAAGTCCCTTGCAAATGCCGCGTCCAAATTCAGCAACGGCCCATTCAGCGGATTCAACCACGTACGTCAAATCTAATGCGCCGCTGAACAACCAATTACACACAGCGTCTCTACCAGCAAAACACTGTTGATGCAGCTGTGAAATGCTTTTCACATTACATCTCCCTTGATTGCAGTGACAAAATAGCCGGTGGTCGCGGTATCCCGCGTTGAACCTGATGTGCGACGGTCCGCCCACCGGATCAAAGGCCGTGCGTATGCCAGAAAGCGCGCCGCAATGCTTCGCATCAGCGAGCGCCGCCACCGCTGCACAGTACAAACAGGTCAAAGATCACCGCGACAACACCGCCCATCGGCTTAACCGACGGTTGTTCAAAACCGAGCCGCAGGAGCACCTCGCGGAAGCGCGCAAGCGTCCAGCGCTGAAAATCATCCGGGTCCGCGTGCACCGGGTACAGGAACGGCATTGATATGCTTATGCGCCCTCCGTGCTTGAGCACGCGGGCGGCTTCCGCGAGGGCGTTTTCCGGCTGTTGCAGGTGTTCCAGCACCTCGCATAACAGAACACAGTCAACGGACGCATCCGGCAAAGGAATTGAACCTGCATCGCAGCGGAAATCCGGCGCGGTGGCAGCGTCAATGTTGACGTATCGCCAGGAGGTAATGCCATCCGTCGGCGGACGGAAGCGGCCGCGCTTGTTGGTCTTCTTGCCGCCTATGTCGAGAACATCCCCGGCAAAATGCAGGGCTTCGAGACGGTCATCGAGGTATTCGCGACGGAGCGTGGTCACCATTATCGTATCGGCTCCTTGCGGCAGACGGCGTACTGCAATGCGTAGTACCGGAAGCCGGCGGCGGACGAACGCGTACCGGTGAAGGGATCCTTGACGAACGAGAGCAGGTTCACGAGGAACGCGCCGATGCGCGAGCGTGTGAAGAGCTCCATCCAGAACAGTGGGTGTGAGATGCGGTGTTCCACGTTCGGAAAGACCCCACAGACCAGGGTCATGAATTCCCCGGGGAACCACTCCTGCACGTGATTCGGATCGAGCGGCCGCTCGGTGAAACGGATCGGCGTGCTGATGATGACCGCCCCGTGCGAGGTGACGACCCGACGTGCTTCGCGCAGCATAGCCGCCGGATCGGCAAGATGTTCGATGACATCGCTTGAGACGACTATGTCGAAGCTTCCCTCGGTGTACGGCAGCTGCGCCGCGTCACCGATATCGAAGTGCACACCGGGGAGTCTAACACGGGCGAAATCGATCGCCAGTTCCGAGGAATCGATGCCGGTCACGACCGCCCCTCTCGCGGCAAGCATGCCGGCGAGCACACCGTCGCCGCAGCCGATATCGAGGATACGTTTACCGTCGAGCTTTCCGCCGCACGCCTCCCGCACGAGCGACAGACAGTTCCGATACCGACCGACCACAAAGCTGTTCCGTTTGAACGGCGAGCGGCGCACCTGTTCCCAGTGGTAGGCGCCCATGGCGGTGTACTTCCGGAATGCAGGGGTCGGCATCATGCGGGGTTCCCCTTTGCGATCTGTGAGAGCGCGAGGGTGTAATACACGCCGGCGATCGCATTCGTCACGCCACGTGCCGCAACGATACCGATGAGCCCCCACCACCATCCGAAGAGCGGTACCACCGCGAGCGGGGTCAGCGCGAGGATAGCCCAACTGATGCCGGTCTCTTTCTTCATAGCGTGGGCTTTGAAGACCGAACCGACCGCCATCGACGGCGTGCCCAGGACAATGCAGCCGAGGAAGAGATAGGCGAAGGTGATGCTGTCGTTGTATTTCGCGGAGAACACCAATGGATATACGGAGGGCAGTGCGAGCGCGGTCACACCACAGGCCGCCACCACCACGACGACGATCATCCACTGCCGCTTCCGCATCCAGACGACGGCATCGCGCACAGACATCGCCGCCAGTCGCGGCGAGAGGATCTGTTGCAGCATGCTGCCGGGGATCTTGTAGATGTACTGATAGAGGAGTTCGCCGACGGTGAAGAGCGCGAGCGGTTCGAGGCCAAAGAAGATGCCGATGATGAGTTTGTCGAGCTGCGATGAGAGCGTTCCCACGAGATAGAGCCACGACGAGACCACGCCGTACTGGGCATATTCCTGCGAATGCTGGTGCCCGACGTGCGGCGAGCGCAGCAGCGTCCCCACCGCGAAGAGGTTCGCCAACGCCTGCAGACCGACCTGGATCACCGCGACCAGCACGATGTTAGTCGAGATGAAGAAGACCCCGTACGTCGCGGCGACTTGGATCGTGCGCACCATGACCGACCACCAGAAGATCGAGCGGAAATCCTTCTTGCCGTTCCAGAAGCTCGTATGGGTATCGAGCCAGATGCCCGGTCCCACCACCGCCGCGGCGACGAACACGAACGCCCCGCTGTGCGAGCCGACCACCGCCCACTGGTACCACGCGAAGCCGAGCAGAATAATCCCCCCGACGGCACCACCAAGGATCTCCTGCACGCTACCCTTGCGGAAGTTGCCGTCAAAGCCCTTGGCGACGGCGCCGGTGATCGCGGTCGAGACGCCCGGCAGACCCACGGGCGCCAGCAGCCCGATGATGGTGCCCAGCCACACGAGCAGGCCGTAGTCGGTGCGGGTGAGGTTGCGCGTGAGGAGCGACTGGTTGAGCAGGCCAAGCAAGCTGAAAACCACCACCTTGCCACCCAGCCATCCGGTGGCGGATCGAAAGTACGCCGATGCGAGCGGGTTTATGATACGCATTACTTTATGTCTATGTCACCTTTTGCTTGATAGCAAGCAGTACGTTGTCATGCTGGTAGCAATATGGCGTTGGTATCACAGCTGCTGTCAACTCCGGGCATCGGCAGCTGTGCCGGCTTTCACCGCCACAAACAACCGCATCCGGGCAAACAACGGCCAGAGAAAACTGTAGTCCATCGCCAGACCCGCCACCTGCACCGCACGGCGTGTTATGGGGTTGCTCCCTATCGCAGGAAGCAGCATCTCAAGGCCTCATGCGCAGCTATATCCGCATTCCGCAACGGTGATGAATCCCGCCTCGGCTAAACGGTTGCGAAAGTCGTTCGGTTCAAATGCATATTGGTAGAAAGCATAGTCCGGGGGAATCCGGAAGTGCTCTGGCATCGCACGTGCAACCCTCATCGGGAAGGTCTGTGGCACGCTGATCAGGATGCGGCCCCGGAGCTCTAAAATGCGATGGGCCTCGTGCAACACTTTTTCCGGCCCGTCTGCAAAGTGTTCTGCAACACCGAAGGACAGGTAGGCGGCTATGCTCCCATCGGGGAATGGGAGATGGAGAACATCACCCACGTCGATAGGAACCGAAGGGAAGAGTCCGCGCACCCATTGTACGGTATCTTCGGCGAAGTCTATACCCCTGCAATCGTACCCTCGTGCACGTAACGCCAGCACATACTGGCCGAGTCCACAACCGGCTTCAAGGATGATGCCTTTGCGCGGCAGGTGTTTGACAAGTGATGCAGCTAAAGCACCGCAGCCAAGGTATCCGTTCGCGCTGCGTTTGAGCATGTTCGCTGCGTGTTGTCGCTGCTTGCGCCAGTGATCCTCCCAGAATTGTTGCATCCCCGGGATCGGCTGATAGTAGACAATGGAGCTGCCCCTGCGGACGGCGATGGGCAGGTTACCGTGATTACCTTGCATATGCGTTTATGCCCGGATCACCCGTGGATGCCCCCCGGGGTACACATTCCGAGTATCCACGATGAGCCGGGCGTGGCGAAGGATCATGTCGTAGTCAAACGAGGTATGGTTGGTGACGATGATGACGGCATCGTACGCGGCCAGGGTGCGCGGTGTGACAGGGACGGAAGTCCTGCCATCCGTCCTGAACCGCCGCATCCGTGGCATCTGCGGGATGAAGGGGTCGCTGTAGGAGACCTGCGCTCCCGCGCCCTCCAACAGTTCCATGACCGGGAACGTCGGTGATTCGCGGGGATCGCCGACGTCCTTTTTGTAGGAAAGGCCCAATACCAAAATCCGGGCGCCACGCAGAGTCTTGCCGCGGTCTTGGAGCGCCTGAGCTGTTTTGGCGACCACGTAGTGGGGCATTTCGGTGTTTATTTTGCCGGCGAGTTCTATGAATTCGGCGCGGCACCTGTGTTTCCGCGCGAGGTATGCAAGGTAGAACGGGTCAACGGGAATGCAGTGTCCGCCCCAGCCCGGGCCGGGATAGAATGGCATAAAGCCGAATGGTTTGGTTGCGGACGCCGCAATGACGTCCCAGATGTTGATACCGAGACGGTCGAATATCATTTTGAGTTCGTTGACAAGGGCATGTTGACAGCACGGAAGGTGTTTTCAAGCATTTTGGTTGATTCTGCGATTTCGGCGGAGGCGACCGGCACGACGGTGTGTACCACCGCGGCGTAGAAAGCGCACGCCGCCCGGGCGGAACGCTCGTCCACCCCACCAACAACTTTAGGGATGGTCTCGGTAGTATGGTCTGTGCGGCCCGGATCTTCCCGTTCGGGTGAGAATGCAAGGAAATACTCTTCCCCCGTTTTGAGGCCGGAACGTTCCAGTATCGGGCGTACGACGTCCCGTGTTGTGGTTGGGTACGTGGTGCTTTCCAGAACGACCAGGTGGCCCCGTCGGAGATACCGCGCGATGACCCGCGCGGTGGATTTGACCGGGCGCAGGTCGGGCTGGTTGGCACTGGTGGTCGGCGTGGGCACACAGATGATGATGACGTCGCAGGTACGCAACAACGAGAAGTCGGAGGTCGGTTTGAAACGTTCGGCCGCGCGGATCGTCGGTGCCGGTATGTGCGCGATGTAGCTGCGCCCGCTGGTCAACGCGATGATTTTGTCATCGTCTATGTCAAAGCCGATGGTGTCAAACCCCTTTCGGCAAACCAGCAGGGCGAGCGGCAGCCCGACGTAGCCGAGGCCGATGACGCCGACGACGGCTTCCGTGTGGGCGATGCGGCGGAGCAGACCGTTGAGCGTTCCGTTCCTTGCGCGTGTGCGCGGTGAGCGGTTCATACCCGGTAGTACTCCCGGTACCAGGTGACGAAGCGGGCGACGCCGTCGGTGACGGGGGTCGCGGGGGCGAACCCGATGTCGCGTTCCAAATCCGATACGTCTGCCCAGGTGGCCGGAACGTCGCCGGGCTGCAGGGGCAGCAGGTGTTTGACGGCTTTTTTGCCGAGGGCTTGTTCCAGCGCCTCTATGAAGTCCTTGAGTCGGACGGGGCGGTTGTTGCCGATGTTGTAGAGGCGCGCCGGGGCGAAGCTGGTCGCCGGGTCGGGGTAGGAGCCGTTCCATGCGGGGTCGGGTGCCGGTACCCGCGGGATGATGCGCACCACACCTTCAATGACGTCGTCTATGTAGGTGAAGTCGCGCTGCATCTCGCCCTTGTTGTAGACGTAGATGGGCCTGTTTTCCAGGATGGCCTTGGTGAAGATGAACAGCGCCATGTCGGGGCGGCCCCAGGGGCCGTAGACGGTAAAGAAGCGCAATCCGGTGACGGGCAGGTGGTACAGGGCGGCGTAGGTGTGGGCCATGAGTTCGCCGGCTTTTTTGGTGGCGGCGTAGAGTGATACCGGGTGGTCAACGGAGTGCCGCACGCTGAAGGGCATGCGGGTGTTGGCGCCGTAGACGGAGCTGGATGAGGCGTAGACGAGGTGTTTGACGCTGCTGTGGCGGCAGCCTTCCAGTACGTTGAGGAAGCCGGTGATGTTGCTTGCGATGTAGGCGTGCGGGTGTTCGAGGGAGTAGCGTACGCCGGCCTGGGCGGCCAGGTGCACGACGGCGCTGAACCGGTGTTCGCGGAAGAGGGATTCCGTGGCGGTGCGGTCGGTGAGGTCTATTTTGTGGAAGGTGAACCACGGGCGGCCTTCCAGGCGGGCGAGGCGCGCTTTTTTGAGGGTGACGTCGTAGTAGTCGTTAAGGTTGTCCACGCCGACGACGGTGCGGCCGTCGCGCAGCAGGCGGTCGCACAGGTGGTAGCCGATGAATCCGGCGGCGCCGGTGACGAGGATGACGCCGTCGGTGGCGGGCGAGCCGGTCTGTGCTGCGGTGTGGTAGTGGTCTGTCATGCGGCGGATTCCTCTGTGTGCCGAGATCCGGGGTGTGTCTTAGGCAACTACGTGTACTTTGTTGTTTCTATAAGATTTCTTTCTGGAAATCAACGCTTTCCCCAGGTGCGCGTGCCGGCACGGGATGTGCGATCCGCACGGTGTCTACTGGAACGTGAACCGCACGCCGAGTGCCGGGAAGATGCCGAACGCCGTTGAAGGTGCCAACTGCAGCGCGGGGGCGATGTTGAAGTACAGTTCTATCGGGGCGCCTCTGAACAGGTATTCCATGCCCAGGACGTAGCGGAACCCCAATGCGAGGGTGGCATTGTCGCCGGCGAGGTACAGGCCGGGGCCGTGGTACCAGTAGAAGCGGCCGGAGAACTCTTTGTCGGAACTGATGCGGAAGTACTGCATGAGGTAGTCGCCGTGGATGTAGTAGCGGCTGCCGTTGATGTTCCAGCCGGCGGCGAATTCCATGGCGTCACGTTTGCCCTGGACGCGGAAGTCAATGCCGGTGGGCGCGATGAGGCTTGCGCCGATGGCGTAGCGCGGCGATACGGGCGCGGCGGTACAGGGAAGTGTAGCTATGGCGACGGCGAGCAGTACCGCCATCACGCAGACGGCGGTGTGTCGTGCGGGGGTACGTCGGTTGATGGTCGTCGGGCAGGTCATGGCAGGGTTCCTCGCATGTGGCATGGTTGTTTTACCAGCCTCCAACCGGAGCGGTGACGCCCCGCCGGCGCGGAGGCGGCGTTGCGGCCGGTGACGCCGGGGCGGTGGACGGTTTGGGCGCCGGAGATGGTTTGGCGGCGGCCGGGACCGCGGTTGAGCGGACGGGAGCGGCGGTTGCGGTCGCCGGAGCGGATGCCGTTGAACGCAGTACCTGGCGCGCGGGTGCGGTGGATGCGCGCGGTGGTGTAGCAGTGGTCGGGAACAGGGACTGCTGTGCCGTAGCCGGGCGTGCGGGAGCGACGGCGCTCGTCGAACGCCGGACAGGGGCGCCTGACTTCGGCGCGCTGGATGTGGCTGGAGGCACGGGTGCGGAGACCGGTTTTGGTGCTGGTGCGGGTACCGGAGCACTCTTGGGTTCGGGCGGTTGGGTGGGCGGTGCGGTTGGTTTTGCAGCGGGCGGCGCAGCGGGCGGTGTTTCTGGTTTCGGGGATGGTTTTGGTGCGGGTTTGGCCGCCGGTTGTGCTGCGGAGGTCGCCTTGCGAATGGCGCGGGGCGCGGCCGGGGCATCGTCGTACGTGGGTTTTGGTTTTTGGGTGAACAGTTTTTGGAACTCGTGGTAGTGCTTTTTGTAGAACTCGCGTTCGGGGGCGAGCACCATGACGTACCGAAGTATGTCCAGGCCATCGTCTTTTTCGCCGAGGTTGCCGAGGGTCCAGGCGCAGCTGAACCAGTAGGCGGCGTTGAGGGGCGAGCGGCTGACGGCTTTGGTGTGGAAGTCCAGGGCTTTTTCCAGCAGGCTGTCACGGATCGCTGGTGCGAGGCCGGGCCGGGCGGCTCGGGAGGTGTACAGGTGGCCGAGGTGGTGGTAGTAGACCGGGCGCAGCGGGTCCAGCCGGACGGCTTGGGTGAGGTAGTGTTCTTTGAGGCGGTCAACGTCGTTGACTGCCGGTTGTCGGAGCACTACATCCGCCCAGAACCGCATGAAGCCGGTGCGGTTGGGATCGGCTGTGACCGCGGCCGTCCCGGGGGTTTGGTTGAGGCGCACGATGTCAAGGTATTCGCGGTAGTGGCGGTCCCCCAGGTACCAGCGGACCAGAGGCAGGCCCAATGTCATGACCAGCAGGCCGATGGACAGAATGCTCCACAGCGCCCCGCTGAGGGCACCCAGCTGTACGTCCAGATATTCTCCGCGCTCCTCGTCGGGGTCGTCGGGTTCTGCGAATTCGGGCGACTTCCCATCCTTGCGATCAGCCGGTGTTTGCGTGGATGGCGGGGTGGGTGTGGACGGTGGTGCCGGTTCCGGTTTGGGAGCCGGGGCCGTGACGTTTGAAGACCCGTCCACCGGAGAAGCCCCGGGTGCGGAACCGTCGTCCGGTTGGGCTGTCGTCGGGATCGCGATCGGCACACCGCCGAGTTCCGGAGGAAGTCCTTCGGGGAACTGAGCCTTGATGCGTTCCAGGTCGCGCTGCATTTCCTCGGCGGAGAGTTCGCCGCCCGCCGGCTGTTGCGCCTGCATCTCGGCCATCATCTGCTTCCTGCGATATTTTTCCTCAAACTCCGCGTAGGGGTCGCGGAATGACGCCGGCCCTTTGGTTGTCGCAACAGGCTGCTCCGGCTGCGGGGTTCCCGTATCGGAAGGCTCGGTGTCTTCCACTAGGTGGCACGTCAGCACATGGGTGATGCCCAGCATGACCGCAAAGAGGAATGCGTTGGCGTTGATGTGCAGGTTGAAGTCGAATAGGCTGTGGATGAACATCGTGGCCGAGCCGGCCGCGGTGCCCAGCAGCAGGCACAGGGCGAGCTGGTTGGTGCCGCGGCGCAGGTGCGACAGGATGTTCCACCAGAACAGCACGGTGAAGGCGGCGACGGCGGTGAATCCGACGATGCCGGTCTCGCAGAAGATCTGCAGGTAGTCGTTGTGGAGGTATCGCCAGAACAGGTTGAGGTGTGTGCTTTGGTACCGGGGAAAGACCTCGCTGAAGGTGCCCAGGCCGGTGCCGAACACGCCGAAATCGTTGACGATGCCCATGGCGTCCTTCCAGACGTCCAGGCGCGGGTTGAAGAAGTTGCTCTCCAGACCGATGGTGCGGATGCGCGCCAGGAATCCGCCGAAGTCCACCCAGTAGACGAACACCCCGATGAACGCCAACAGCAGCAGCGCGTTGATGAGCACCAGGCGTTTGCGCCGCTTGCGCGAGATGACGAGCAGCAGGAGGAAGACCACCAGGGCGCCGATGAAGCTGATGACTGCGCCGCGCGAGCGGCTCAGCAGCATGGAGGTGGCCATGACGCCGGTCATGAAACCGACCAGGATGCGCTGGGGCGTGGAGAGGCGGGTCATCAGCAGGGCGATGCCCAGCGGGATGATCATGTTGATGTAGCCGCCGTAGTGGTCGTAGTTGACGAAGGGGCCGTAGGGGCCGGCGTTGGCGGGGGTCTCCTGCAGCCAGTAGATTTTGCCGGTCCAGGTGAATTTTTGCACCAGCGCGAACAGGGCGATGCAGAAGCCCACAGCAACCAGGACGTAGAGAACCGCGCGCACCCGGCCGACGGTGCGCATCTCGTTGATGACCAGGAAGAACACCAGGCCGAAGACGGCCAGCCGTGCGGCGCCGGCGAAGGTGGCGTGGCGGCACAGGGAGATGGTATAGGTCTGGGCTTCGCCCAGTTTCTGGATGACGGCGGCGTGCGCCATAAAGGTGTTGGCGAGTCCGCCCGGAGCGGGTTCCATGACGGGCAGCGGGAGGGTCTGCAGCAGGGCGTACCCGATGAACAACACGATGGGGGCGTACAGCCACGTGGTGTGCACCACCAGCCGCTCGTCGGCCCACATGCGCGCCAGCCACGCGGCGGTCATCAGCAGGACGGTCAGCTGCAGAACGAGGGTGGACCAGGGTTGCACCGTCCCGAAGGCGAGCGGCGTAAACAACACCAGGAACAGCAACCCGATGGTGACGCTGTTTTCAAACAGCCGCCTGACGGTCATGTGCGTGTCCTTTCATGACGCGGGCGCCGCGGCACACCCCTCAGGCCCGCTGTCGCGCCGCGTCCCTGCGGTCGTCCCCGTAGTACGAGTAGTAGCGGTTGTAGTAATAGTAGTAGTAGCCGTGACGCTGGTACTCGATGTTGTTGAGGATGCCGCCGATGATGCGGGCGCCGGCGTCTTTGAGCATCTGTCTGCCGCGGATGACCACCTGCCGGTTGTTTTTGCCTGCGGAAATGACGAAGATGACTCCGTCGGCGATGCCGGCGAGGTTGATCGTGTCGCTGACGGTCATGATGGGGGCGGTGTCTATGATGACGCGGTCGTAGCGGCCGCGCACGAGTTCCGCGAACTCACGGATTTTGCCGAAGCTGAAGAGCTCGGCGGGGTTGGGCGGGTGCGGGCCGGCGGTGATGACGTTGAAGTGGTCTATGCCGGGTTTGCGCACGATCTGGTCCAGCTGGCGCTCGCCGATGAGGTAGTTGCTCATGCCTTCGATGTTGGGGATGTCCAGCAGTTTGTGCACGCTGGATCGGCGCAGGTCGCAGTCCACCAGCAGGGTCTCCTGGCCGGCCTGCGCAAACGCAAGCGCCAGGTTGACCGAGGAGAAGGATTTCCCCTCGCCCGGGCTGGAGCTGGAGAGCATGATGATGCGGAGGTTTTCCTTGGGGGCGGACAGGATGACGTTGGAGCGGATGATTTTGAGCGCTTCGCTGGCCGGGGATTTGGGCATGCTCAGGACGAAGGTGTTCTTTTTGTCCTGCTCGGCGCGGCCGCGCGAGCGTACGCGGATGCGCGGGATGGCGCCAAGGAACGCCAGGCCAAGGATTTCCTCCACCTCTTTGTCGGTTTTGATGGTGTTGTCCATGTATTCCAGGAAAAATGCCAGAGCGACGCCGAGGAACAGGCCGCCCAGGATGCCCAGGATGATGTTGGTTCGTTTGCGCGGGCGCACGGGGTTGACCGGTTCTTCCGCAGGGTCTACGATGCGCACGTTGTTTGATTTGAGGTCGCCGGACAGCTCGATGCGCAGGCTCTCCACGATGTTGCGGGTTTCCTGGGCGATGCGGCGTTCCAGCTGGTCCAGCTGGGCGCGCAGGCCCAGCATCTGCGGGTGTTTGGGTTTGTAGCGGCGCGAGAGGTTGGCGTACTCGGCCTGCAGCCGGGCGTACTCCTCCTTGAGTGTGCGGATGAGCTGGTTGTTGACGACCGAGGGCAGGGATTGGAGCCGCTCATCGTCGGCGGCGATGTTTTCCAGTGAGGAGGGGTCGGGCAGTTTGCGCAGCAGCTCCTTGTTGGCGTAGAGTTTGTTTTCCAGGTTCTGGCGGACGTACTCATGGGCCAGTGTGTTGGCCACGCGAACCGCGAGTTTGGGGTCGAAGGACTCGGCGCTGAGGTTGACCAGGCGGCTGCGCGGTATGGGTTCTACAAACACTTTCTTGAGGAACGCGGTGACGGTGTCGCTGGAGGTGCGGTATTCTTCGATGCGTTCCAGGTTGAGCCGGTCCATGACACGCCGCGCGAGGGTGCGGCTCTTCATGATGCGGTACTGGCTCTCGTAGTAGTCCTGCTGCGAGATGTCTACGGAGATGAGTTCCTGGTAGGGGTTGGCGGAGTACTCTTTTTCAATCATCAGCTGGGCGGTGGCGCGGTACACCGGCCGCTGTTTGTAGGTGCCGATGAGCACCACGGTAAACACGATGACGAAGCAGGTGACGACGGTCCACAGGTGTTTGGTAATGACGGCAAGGTAATCCTGCAGGTGGAGCTGTTCCTGCGCCATGCCGGGACGAACCTGCTGCGGGGTGTGCATCAGAAGAGCCTTTCCGGGACGAAAATGATGTCGTTGGGCGCGAGGATCAGGTCTTTGCTTTTGTCCCCGCCGCGGGTTATCTCGGAGGCGCGCACCCGCATGTACTGCTGGGCGCCGTTCACGACACGGATGACCCTGATGTCATCAGCAGCGGCGACATTGGTGAACCCTCCCGCCAGTGCGACCGCTTCCAGGACGGTCAGCGGTTTGTCCTGGGGCACGTTGAAGGAACCCGGGTTGCGGACCTCGCCGATGATGAACACCTTTTTGCTGTGGTATTCCTTGATGAAGATGCTGACCTGCGGGTTGACCAGGTAGTCCGCCTCCAGGAGTTTCGCGAGGCGCTGTTCGGCTTCCATGACGGTGAGACCGGCGAGTTCCACCCTGCCGACCAGCGGGAATGTGATGCTCCCGTCCTGCGAGACCCGGACGGAACGGGTAAGGTCGGGTTCTTGGTAAACGGTGACTTCCAACAGGTCGAAGGGATTGATACGGTATTCGGCGGCGATGCCGGATATGGCGCCGGCGATGCGGGCGGCCATGGCTTCATCGGCGGGGACGGCCGCCGCCGTGGGGCGGCGCATCATCGCGCAGCTGCATGACAGGAACGCCGCGATACAGAGGGCGGCGGCGCGCAGGAGGACCGCGGTGCGGACCGGCGCGCCGCCGGTGTCCGAAAGTGCTCCGTACGGGACGCTCCCGCGGTGATGTGTGGCGGTACCGCGGCGCGTCATGCGTTCAGTATGCGGCTTTGACCGACAATCCGATGAGGGTGTCGGCGTAGTCGTAGGCGTTGAAGTTGGAGTCGCGGTTGCGCATGGTGTAGCCGAGTTCCGCGCCCAGCCACGGCAGCACGGCGTAGCGCAGCCCCACACCCATGGTGATGATGGTGTCGGAACGTTTGGCGGTCACGGAGCCGACGGTGTTCTCCTCAGGGTAGGCGTCCGATTGGTAGCCGGCCTTCAGGGCGATGACCAGACGGTCCACCGTCTGGCGCAGCGCGGCGTCCAAGCCCAGCGCGATGTAGTGGCTGTTGTTGAGGAAAATGGACTCGTACACCGTGCGGCTGATGCCCAGGTCGAGAACCGTCTTGTCTGAAAACTTAGTCGCGGACTGCAGCGAAATCACCGGCGCGCTGAAGTCCTTGCCGGAGAGGTCCTTATAGGTGCGGGCGTGCTGGCCGACGGCGAGGATGCCCTGGGTCTTGGGCGTGAGCATGCCGGTAACCTTGAGTTGCATGAGCAGGTACCCCGAGTCGCGCAGGTTGGCGGGTTCCGCGTAATCAATGCCGCCGAAGCTCACTCCCGCGGTCAGCGCCGTCTTGCCGGAGAGGCGGTATCCGGCCAGCAGGCCATACCGCAGGTCCATGCGGCCGAGCATCAGCTGGTAGGACTGTTTCTCGTAGGAGTAGTTGCCGAGCGCTGCTTCCGCGCCGGCGATGAACGTGCCGCCGATGTCGTAGGTGGCCTCGATGGCGAGGTCATCCTGCATGCGCTTGGCGCGTTCCACCAGTTCGCTGTAGGCCGGGTCGGTGGTGTTCTTGAACCGGTTGACCAGCGAGAGGCGGAAGCCCGCCGGGGACGCGACGGAGACCTGCAGGTCAGCCGCTTGGTGCAGTGCATTGTTGGACGACGGGTTGTACGAATAGCCGATGACGTCGGCGTTGAGGTCCAGCGACGCTTTGACAACCTTGCCCGGGTAGGCAAACCGCACGCCGGGGGTGAAGGTGATGATGACGGCGCTCTTGGGATCGGTTGGGTCCAGGTAGATGTTGTTGTCACTGGCGACGCCGATGGTCGCGTACGGATGGACTTCAACCATGCCCAGCTTGAGATTACCGGGCGCGGCGGATAGCATGGGGACCGCGGCGGCGAATGCGATGACGCACCATGTGCGTTTGATCATGAGATCCAAATCCTCCCTCAAAAGTTGTGGTAGTCCGGTCACAGGGACGACGGGCTGGCTTCCTCTATCGGCGGCTGCTGCGGTTCGGGGATGACCGTTCCGGGCATCTGGCCGGCATCACCCTCCTGCTGCAGAGGTGTGGACGCGGTCGGTCTGGCAACGGCTGCCGCTCCGATGGCATCCTGCCACCGCTCCACCTTGGAGAGGTCAAACTTGACGGTGGCCTCGGGGGCGGCGTCTTTGCGAACGATGGTACGCTCGCCGGCGTTGACCATGGCGGTGCCCTGCTTGTTCATAACGCGGACCGAGCCGCCGAATACCAGCACCTGGGTCATGCCGTCGCGCAACACCTTGACATCCAGCTCGGTGCCCACCACTTCCACAACGCACGCCGGGGATATGAACCGGTAGGAGTTGCCCTTGGCGACATTCGCCCACAACTGGCCCTTGAAAATTTTGCCGCGCACGATACGGGTCTTGTCGGTTTTGCTGGGAGCGCCGAACGCGAACTTGGTGTCGCCGTTGAGCGCGATGACCGAACCGTCGGCGACCTGCAGCAGCACCTGCGCGTCCCGCTCGGTTACGATGACATCCTCCTCAGCGATGCTCATGCCGCGGGTGACGGCGAGACGGAAGTTTTTGCCCTGCTGCTGGACGGTGACCGTGCCCTTGAGCGCTTTGACCGTTGCGGTTCCCGCGGGCGCAGGGGCGGCCTGTTGCGCGCCTACCGGCATCACCGCCGCGGCGAGACCTGCTGCGGCTACCAGCACCGCTCTCCGTACTCTCTGAGTCATACCGACCTCCTTATGATGAGTACAATAGATTTCAGATGCTATGAACAAAGTTTACCACCCGGCAATGGCGCGGTGCGCCGCTCACCCTACATTTTTATGTAAATAGCAGTTCAGCGCCGGTTTGTCAAGAGGGATGCGAAAAACCGGTTCGTCCCGCATACCGCAGCTGGACAGGGGAAGCGGGCACGTCATCCGGTTCAGAACAGCATCCGGTCCAGGGATTGCTGCTCAAGGTGCCGGGTCTCCTGCACACAGTAGAATTCAAATCGGTTGCCCAAAAACAGGCTGCGGCATGCCTCTACCCCGTTGCGGTCCAGCCTGGTTCCCGCAAGCTCCAGCAGTTCGTCCATGGCTTTGTCAACCGGTTTTGCCGGGCGGTATGGCCGGTGCGTGAGCATGGCTTCGGCTACGTCCGCGACCGCGATGACGCGGGCTTCCATGAGGATCAGGTTGCCGGTAAGCCCCTGGGGGTAACCGGAGCCGTCCATGCGTTCGTGGTGCTGTAAAATAATATCGGCCACCGGCCATGGAAACTTTACCGGTGCAAGCAGTTCGGCTCCCATGCGCGGGTGCAGGTGTACCAGTCCACGCTCCAGCGGTGTGAGGTTGTATGGTTTCGCCAGTATCTCGGGAGGGATGTACAGTTTGCCGATGTCGTGGACCAGCGCCGCGGCGCGCACACCCTCCATCTGCTGTTTGGTGAGTCCCATCTCAAGGGCGATGGCCCAACTGAGTTCGGCGACGCGCCGCTGGTGTTCCGCGGTGAACGGGTCGCGCCGGCGATGCATGCCGGCGAGCATTTCAACCACATCGCTGAGCCGCACCATCTGCGAGCGGTGGTACCGCATGGCCGCACAACGGTTGACCGCAGCGACCAGTTCCGATGCGGCGAACGGTTCCACGAGGTAGTCCTCGGCTCCTTCCCGCAGGCTGATGATCGCCGATTTGAGGTTTGCTTGGCCGGTGATGATGATGATGACCGGCAGGTCGGGGACGATGCGTTTGGCCAGCCGCAGCACATCCAGGCCGCTGATGCCGGCCAGTTCCAGATCAACGATGGCAAGTTCGGCGTCGGCCCGCTTGAACACGCTGCACAGGTCAAACGGGTCGTCGGTTGCCTGTACAACGAATCCTTCTCGCGTCAGCTCCTGTGCGATGAACGTGCGGGATTCCCGTCGGTCACTGATGAGGATTATGCTCCGGGTCTTCATAGTCATACCTGGACCAGTCAGCCTCGCTTTCTCCGTTGCACAATACGCGAAACGGGGTGAGGAACCGACGCGACCATCTCCCCGGTACTCATCTAGTTAGTACGTGCATTTGCGCATTTTGTCAACCCCCAGGATGGCGGAACACGTGAATCCCGGGTGTACGTCCCGCCACGGGGGACCAACCCAGGGATGGAGTCTGACGACAGTGTGACCCGGCCGGGACGCGTACCGCTCGGTTGCCGGTGTCAGGACAACAGCAGGCGGCCGCTGTTCAAAACCTTGATGCAGGTCCCGGCGATGGTGCGGTCATACAGGCGGTCGGCGTTGCGTTCCAGTTCTTCGCACGCCTTTTTGAGCGGCAGCGCCGGCCGGTACGGTCGGTGCGAAACCATGGCCTCCGCCACGTCGGCAACGGCAAGGATCCGGGATTCCGGAATCAGTTTGTCGCCCGTGAGATGGTCGGGGTAACCGGATCCGTCCAGGCGCTCGTGATGCTGGTAGACGATCTCGGCGACATCCCAGGACAGGTCTATGGTGCGCAGCACGTCATAGCCGTACTTGGGGTGCAGCTGGACCATGGATTTTTCCACGTCGCTGAGTGTCCCCGGCTTGCTGAGAATCTCAGCCGGAATGAAAACCTTGCCCAGGTCATGCAGCAGCGCCGCATATTTGAGCGTGCGGAGTCGTTTGTCCCCGATGTCGAGCTCGCGGGCAATCTCCACCGCGAGTTTCGTGACGCGGTTCTGGTGTCCGGAGGTGTAGGGATCGCGCATCTCTACAATGTAGATCATCGCCTGGATGGTTCGTTCCAGGGAATCCCACAGCCGCTGCACGGTGGAATCGCCAAGGGCATGCCGATCTTCATCGTCCATTGTGTGCCGGTGCGGTACCTGATTCGGGATTTGCATGCTGGTTGACCCCCGTATGATGTGTCCTGCTCCCACCTGACAGCCTTGTGCCGCCAGGCAGGAGCAAGACCTCCTCTGGCACTGCATGTCCGTGCGCTCGGCATGTCGCCGATGCACTCACGACGGTATCGGGTCCTACGAGAACGCGGGGCGCTCCCGTTCCATGATGCGTACGCATGCGTCAACGATACGTGGATCGTAGCGTGTTCCGCTGTGGGTGCGCAGTTCATTGATGGCGGCGGTGTTACCCGGCGGTTCGCGCCAGGGGCGCCGGGCGGTCATGGCCTCCACGACATCGGCGACCGCGAGGATCCGCGATTCCATGAGGATGTCGTCCTTGCGCAGGCCGCCGGGGTAGCCGGAACCGTCCAGCCGCTCGTGGTGCTGCCGCACGATTTCGGCGACGGGTGCGTCGAACGGCAGGTGGCGGATGATGTTGTATCCGTGCAACGGATGGGTTCGCATCAGTTGCTGCTCGGCGGCGTCCAGGCGGTCGGCCTTGTTGAGCACGGTGTCCGGTATGTGTATTTTCCCGATGTCGTGCAGCAGGCCCGCCACGCGCAGCGTGTGGATGGTGTCGGAGGGCATCTCCAACTCCATCGCAATGGCACAGGCGAGCACGGCGACTTTGCGCTGGTGCTCGGCGGTGAACGTGTCCTTGCCTACCACGGTTGAGGCGAGTGCGTTGACTGCCTGGGCGAGCGTGCGGTTGCAGCGTTCCAGCGCCTGCACGCGCTGCTGCTCAAGGGCTTCGGTGTCGGGCAGTTGCTCGAAAGACACGACCGCGGTGCGGCATTGTCCGTCCGCGGATACGGATACGCGCACCCGGTGCGCGCGGCCGGCCGCGTCGCGGAGGCAGGCGATGAACGGTTCTGAGAAAAGCATGCCGGCGCTGCTGTCTGAACCCAGGAGGGCGCGGAGGTTGCCCGTTGCCTGGGCATTGCAGGAGCGAGCTGCTGCAGAAGACGTATCCAGCAGCGCCGGCCATGTCTTGGTCTGTATCAGCTGCGCGGCCGGAATCCCGGTCAGGAGCTCCAGCCGGCGATTGACTTCCTTGATCTCACCAGTGACGGGGTCCACCACCGCCATGGGCACCGATGCGATGCTGAAGCTGTCCACGCGAGCGGCTGTCCGGTCATCGGTCACGTCGGTGATACGCGCGAACCGCACCCAGCGGCCGTCAGGCCATCGGATGGTGCGGATCGCCTGTCGGTATTGCCGCTCCCGCCGCGTATCACGCCATTCCGCCACGCGCAAGGCTGAGATATCGGGATCGGCATGGACGCCTTCAGCGCAGGCGCCTACCATGGTACAGGCGGCCTCCGCTCCAGCATCACCGAACATCTCGCGAAACCGCCTGTTGGCGAAGAGGGTTCGGCGGGATTCCGGGTCGCACACGATTATCCCCTCGTCCATGCCATCAAATATGTCGGTGAGCTGATCCTGGTGAAAACCCAGGTCGTCCCGTACACGCGCAAGTTCCGAGAGGGCCCGCTCCAGTTCCTCGGAGCGGCGTCGCAGCTCGCCGGTGCGTTCAGCCAGTTCCCGTTCCGCGGTGCGCTGCACACCCATATCGTGCATCAGCAATAACGCTCCCGCCGAACGCAGGGCGCAGAACACCGGGACGATCCACACCCCCAGGGGACGAGGGTCGTTTTTAAGATGAAACAGATCCTCGGCATACGCCACCGAGCGATCGGCGATCGCCCGTTTGATGCGCACGCCATAGTCATCGGCGGCCGGAATCGCCTCCACGAACGCATCCAGCGGCCGGCCGCGCAGCACCTCGGGCGAAGAGCGCAGCATGTCGGCCACAGGCCCGCCCACCCACCGGATCCGAAGATCGCGGCCGACCATCATGGCGGGCTCGTGGGTGATGCGGCGGGTGATCCGGTCGGCTCCGGAGAGTATCCTTCGGGTGGCATTCGGTATCATGAGTGTTCCCCGGTACCAGGCATGTCCGATGACGCCCGTCTGCGAACCACGGCGTTGAGTCGGCATTGAAACAGGTACATCGCCTCCGCGAGGTTGCTGGTCTGGTCTGCAATCTCGGCACTGGCATTCTTCACGAAAGCGTCCAGTTCGCCGGAATCACCGGTTTCCGGTGAAGAGACCGGAGGATGTTCGGTATGGAAGTTTTTCCTCATTGCGTTTTTCGTTCAGTCAGCTCTTACACCAAATTGCGACATTATTGCCAGGCCACGTGGCACTAAAAACCATCCTAGGCGAGACATCCGGACAGGAATGTACACTTGTCGTGGCGATTTGCACAGAAAAGTGTGTTCCGTAGGTGATGGCGAGGATCAGGGAGGAGTATGCGGGGAACCGCCTGGTCAGGAGAGCGGGATGCGGATGTCGAAACTGGTCCCGCGGCCTTCCGTACTGGATACCGCGATGGTACCGCCGCAGTCCCGCACCACCCGTTGCACCACGGCGAGTCCAAGACCTGTTCCGTTCGGTTTTGTCGAGTAAAACGGCTGGAATATCAAGTCTAATTTTTCTTTCGGAATGCCTATGCCGGTGTCAGAGACAGAAATGCACAACACCCCTTCGGTACATGACGTGACCACTGAGAGGGTTCCGCCGTCCGGCATCGCCTGAATCGCATTGAGCACCAGGTTCATGAAAAGCTGGCGCAGCTGCTCGTCGTCGGCCGTGATGCTCGGTCGGGACGGGTCATAGCGGCGGGTGACATGGATGCGCGCTTGGGACAGCTCGTAACGAAGCAGGGTCAGGAGCGAGTCCATGACTTCTGCAGGATCCACCTGGCGCGGGGCATGACGGCCCGCCCGGCTGAAGGAGAGCAGTTCCCCCAAACGCCGTTCCATCCGGTCCACCTCGCCGGGAACGGTGTTGATGAACCGGTCCATGAACGCCTCGTCACCACGTTTGCGCGGCAGCAGCTGCATGAAGGTCTTTATGGATACCAGGGGATTCTTCATCTCGTGCGCCACGGTGGCGGCGAAGGTGCCGATGGTGACCAGCTTGTCCGCCTGGAACAGCTGTCGTTCCAGGATGCGTGCGCGCTCGTTGAGGTACAGATTCTCCATGACCAGGCCGGTCTGACCTGCGATGAGCCTGAGAAATTCCACATCCTCACGGGTGTATATCTCCTCCGAGCGCTTTTCCTGAAGGAGAACGGCCGCCTGCAGGGCGCCGCGGGTGTGCACCGGGACCGCGACCCGGAACCCGGCGGCCAGCAACTCCCGATGAGCGGGGGCGTACTCGTTGAGGAAAACCGCATCGCGACTGGTATGCAGGCGGGCGATGACGGGATGGGCGCCCTCGAGAAATGCGGCAGGCACCGCGGTACCGGGCGGGTCGCTGCTGTACACCTTGAACCGGACACTCCCCTCCTCGCGGATGATGAAACAGACACCGCGCGCCTTGAAAACGGCACTGATGGTGTGCACGACCAGCGCAGCGATGTTGCCCATGCCGCCGACCATCGCCATCGCCATTGAAAAGTCGTGCATGACCCGCTGGTAGTCCTGCCGCTCGCGGAAGAACAGCCGGTCAACCCACCGTTGCAGGAGGTTCCTGACCGGCAGAAAGCCGCCGGCGATGATCATGGCGGCGACCGCATTGATGAACACCGAACGCTGTTGTACAAAACGTGCGCCGAGCAGGATGTAGGCGACGCCGACCAGACCCGAGTAGAGCGCGAGGATCATGCCGGTGGTGAAGGCGTACATGATACCGGTGCGCACGATGATGCGGATATCCATCGCCTGGTAGCGCAGAATGGCATAGGCGACCAGCCCGGTCCAGCCGATGGTGACGAATCCGCCCAACGGGTAGATGGGTACGCCGAAGCTCAACAGCAGGTTGGACATGCCGAACAGCAGCACCAATCCTATGCCGACCAGAAACAGCTCTATCTGCCGGCGCAGGCGCGGCGACGATGTGGTGCGGTAGGCGCGGAAGACGCGTAGCATCCCGAACAGCAGCCAAAACGCGGTGTTCGCCAGGAACACCAGGTACAGAGCGGTGACCCGCGGCGTGTACGAGAGTCCCACCCTGACGTAATCCCTTGGGAAGAAACCCAGCAAGTTTGCCAGCGCGAACCCGGTGCTGATGATGTAGGCCGCCCGGATGTACCGCCGGATCCGCGGGGTGATACTGCCGGAGTACGCGCACAGGAAGTGGAATCCGCAGGACGAGACAAACACGATGCTGTTGATAAACACCAGCGACCATCGCCGGGCGAACGTCCCGTCTCCGGCCACCGCCAGCCCGAAAAGATCAACCGCCCAGAACGCGATGCACAGGACCGCGAACATGAACGTGCGGTTGACCTCGCTGCGCGGGTTGCGCGCATAGACGAACAAGCCCAGCCCGAGGTTGATGGCAGCGGCGAAGATCCACGACAGGATGTACAACGACATGCATCCCTCCACGCGGCGAACAGCACCTCTGATAAACAATATTTTATTATAGCAGATTTTGCGAGAGATTGCAACGGGCAATGCGCGGTATCAGCGTTCCGGCGACGGCCAGCCAACCGTTCCCGGCAATGCGCCGGCGGCTGTCCCGGCCAAGGGGTCAGGCATGACTATAGTGATTTCTATTCGCGATGGAATATTTCATGGGCTTCGCACCGGGGCAAACGTGTCCGAACGCCGTCAGGCGGGACCGGGGAATGGCGCGGCGGCCCGGGGTGTGTCGGCGTCTGTACCAGGCGGCGACTCCCGACGCAGATCCGAGGGCGCTTCTTCCAGCTGGTGCGCACCGCACAGCGCGCGGTACAACTTCTCGGCAAGACCCCGGGGCAGCGTGTTGATATCCTGGGGTGCGCCTTCACGCGAATGATACGTTGCATAGTACAAATCCGCCAGCCGGCGGTGGAACACCTCCCCGGGAAGCCGGGTGGGCAGCACCGAATGGACGTAGTCGAACATCTCGTAGTTGTCGGTCAGGAACTCAGCGCGGCGCCGGTGGAACAGCGGTGTGCCCGGCAGGGGCGTCAGCACCGAAAACAACGGGTGCGTCAGGCGGTTGCGTTCCACGAATGCGGCGAGGTCATCGAAGTCCTGCTCGGTGAACTCCGGGGTGATGATGAACTGCGCGATGACGGTGATGCCGTGGTCGTGGAGGATGCGGATTGCCCGCTCGTTGGTCGCGGCGCTGGTGCACTTGTTCATCGCTTTGAGGTACGCGTCGTTGATGGATTCGATGCCGATCAGCATCTGGCGTGCGCCGGTCTCGGCCCACAGCCGGACCACCTCCGGGTGACGCACCACCATATCGGCGCGGGCATTCATCTTGAAGGTTTTGCGGATGCCGCGCGCACGCACGAGTTCGGCGACGCGGACGGACCGCTGCAGATCCTGAAAGAAGTTGTCGTCGCAGATGCTGATGTACGGTTCCGCGATGGTCGCGAATTCTTCGACAATGTTCTCCGGGCTCCGGGCGTGGTAGGCCCCTCCCTCGAAACGCCAGACCGCGCAGAAGTCGCATCGGAACAGGCACCCGCGGGAGGTCATGACCGACGCCAGCGGCCCCCATGATCCCCTGAAATACTTTGCCCGGTACGCCGCGGTGAGGTGTCGCGCCGGGAACGGGAGGGTATCCAGGTCGGTCTCGGGGCGGGCCGCACCCGTGTTTGTGAACACGCCGTCGGTGCCGCGCAGGTGCAGCCCGGGAATACGCTGCAACGGCAGACCGGCAGCTCTGGCCGTGACGATGTCGCGGAACGTGCGCACCCCGCCCCCGGTCACAATCACATCGGTGAACGGATACATGAAGTCGGTGGGAAGCATCGTCGCATGATGTCCACCGGCAACGGTGAGCACCTCCGGGTTTCGGCGTTTGGCTTCGCGCAGGATGCGCAGCGCCCCGTACAGGTCGGGAGTCAGGGCGGTCACTCCGATGATATCCGGACGGAACGTGTCGAACATGCCACCGAAACCGTCGGGTTCCACGCGCATGTCCAGGATGCGGACTTCATGATCCGGCGGCACTCCGGCAGCCACGGACTCCAGCGCCAGCGGTTCGTTCATGGCGTAGACCCAGGCGCCGACGGGGTTGGCGGGCAGCGGCGGCTGTACGAGTAGTATGTTCATGGTCAGAAGAGGAACGGGATCAGTGCGCTGGTCCGGCGACGGTACGCGGCGTACTCACCGCCGAAGCGCTCGGCGAGGGCACGCTCTTCCTGTGGCACCCGCTGCGCGATCAACAGGGCCATTGCGCAGAAGCCGAGGCACAGGCTGATGTACGCATTGGGCACCAACGACATTCCCGCGATACCCAGCAGGTTGCTGAGGTAGGCCGGGTGGCGTAGAAAGCGGTACGGACCTGCAGTGATGAGCCGGTGGTCGTCGCGCAGCTCCACCCGCACACTCCAGTGCCGGCCGAGGGTGCGCATCACCCACACCTTCAGCACCGTGCGGGCGATCCAGCATACGATCCCCACGACGGCAATGCCGGGGTGCCACCCGCGCGACAGCATCGCACGCTCAGACAGGGTCGCCAGAACGAATATCAGGTACCCGGCGCCGAGACGCACGGACGCGGTGCGCCGCTCGGGTGTCCACTGCCCCCGCGGGTAAGCGACCGCCAGTTCACCCCAGTGCTGCAGGCAGGCGAGAACCGAAAACACCGGGACGATAGTATCCGCTGACACCATGTTCTTCCTCCTGAACAGCCGGTTCGGGCACGCGCGACAGCACCATGGAGATGTTGTTGCCGCCCAGGCCGAAGTTGTTGATGAGCACCCGTTGCATCCGGTACGGACGCATGACGTTGGGTACATAGTCCAGATCGCACTGCGGGTCAGGATGCTCGTAGTTGATGGTGGGTGGTATGATGTTGTGCGCCAGCGCCATCGCCGATGCGACCACCTGCAGGCCGCCGGTGGCGCCCAATGGCTGGCCGATCATGGACTTGATGGAGTGGATATGCAGGCGGTACGCGTGCTCGCCGAAATAATTCTTCAGCGCGTTGGTCTCGCGCACATCAGACAATGCCGATGAACTGCCGTGGGCGTTGACGCAATCGATGTCCTCGGGCTGGAGCCCTGCGTGCGTGACGGCATTGTGGATGGCCCGGACGACGTTCCTGCCGGTGGGCTCCATACCGAAGATACCGAAGCAGTCGTTGCTGGTTCCGTATCCCGCGATGACCGCGTACACCCGCGCGCCCCGCGCGCGTGCATCATCCAGCGGTTCCAGCACCACAGCGGCACCGGCTTCCGACACGATGTAGCCATCCCGCGCAGCGTCGAACGGGCGGCTGGCGTTTTCCGGGTATTCGTTGTTGCAGGAAAGAACGCGAGCCGCGCAGAATCCGGCGAACACGTTGGGCGCGAACGGCGCCTCGCTGCCGCCGGCGATCACCACGTCAGCCCGCCCGTCCCGGATCAAATCGGCTCCCTGTGCAATGGCGTTGAGCGCCGATGAACAGCCGGTGGATATCGTCAGGTTGTGTCCGGTGATGCGGAACTCCCGAGCGATGAGCGCGGTGCACGTGTTGGTGCTGATGACACTGACGCAGTACGGCTCGATCCGGCGCAGACCGTGTATGCGCAGGACTTCGCTCTGGCGTTCGTAGAACTCCGTGCCGCCCAGAGAGGTGCCGAACACGACGGCACGCCGGTGCATGGCTTCGTCGTCATCGTCGAACACGTACCCCGAGTCGTCCACCGCCATCCGTGCGCAGGCGAGTCCGAACTGCGCGAACCTGCTGAGCCGGCGTGCGAGCTTGCGCTCGATGTAGCGTTCCGGATCGAAATCATCCACCTCTCCACCGATGCGGGTGGGCAGTCCGGAAGCATCAAACCGGCGAATCGGCTTGATACCCCCGCGTCCGGTGCACAGCGCATCCCAGAATGCAGGCAGTCCGGTGCCGTTGGGAGAGACAACCCCCAGTCCAGTTACGGCAACCGCCCTCCTCACATGATCCACGCCAGCCTCCCGGAAGAATAACATGAGCTCCCAGTATGCCATACTGCAACATTATTGCCTGATTTTACACATTTTTATGAAGTTTGTATTACATAAACTGTGCAACACGCACTCTCGTGTGTGCATAATGCACAGCTTTTTGTTCGGGTGTATGTCCAACCTGGTCTCAGAATGGGTATGACCGGCGGGCTGCCGATGAGGGAGACAGGAGGCGGAGGTTCAGCGCAAGAAAAGGTCAGCCGCGGCTGTCCTTGCCCAGACCGTAGGATTCCATTTTCGCCATGAGGGTATTGCGGTGAACACCCAGCATCCGGGCGGCACGCGTGACGTTGAAACGGACGCGTTCCAGCACTTTGAGGATGAACTCGCGCTCGAACCGTTCCCGGGCGGTGCGCAGTGAATCGCCGTGCGCCGCCGGGACATCCGGTGCCAGGGTGCCGCGGGCGTCCACCGCGTCGGAAAACAGGATGTCCAGGGGGAGCATGTCGTGTTCCAGCCGGTTGGTCTTCGCCAGCGCAACCATGCGTTCAATGATGTTGCGCAACTCCCGCACATTGCCGGGCCAGTCGTACGCCTGCAACACGCGCATCGTTTCCGGAGAGATATCCTGCACCTTTTTGCCGAACCGCGCGTTGAACAGGGTCATGAAGTGGCGGATGAGCTCCGGAATGTCCCCGCGCCGCTCGCGCAGCGGCGGCACGTGGATGTTGACGACGTTGAGCCGGTAGTAGAGATCTTCGCGGAAATCCCCCCGCTGTATCGCGCTGCGCAGGTCCATGTTGGTGGCCGCGATGATGCGAACGTCCACGGGGATCAACCGGGTACCGCCCACCCGCTGGATCTCGCGGGTTTCCAACGCGCGCAGCAGTTTGGCCTGCATGGCGCGTGCCATGTTGCCGATTTCGTCCAGCATGAGTGTTCCGCCGTGCGCCATCTCAAACTTGCCCAGGCGCTGCGCCGTGGCGTCGGTGAAGGCCCCTTTTTCGTGGCCGAACAGTTCGCTCTCCAGCAAATCCTCGGGAATCGCCGCGCAGTCCACCGCGACGAACGGTCCCGACCTGCGGGTGCCGTTGAAGTGGATGGCGCGGGCGACCAGTTCCTTGCCGGTACCGCTCTCGCCGGTGATCAGAACGGTAGTGTCTGTGCCGGCCAGCTGCGCGATCAGCGAAAACAGATGCTGCATCGGCTCGCTGGATCCGATGATATCTTCGAACGTGGTGGTGCGGACTCCGGATTTGAACCGCTGCAGTTCCAGCCGCAGCCGCCGCTGTTCCAGCGCCTTGTCCATCAGCACACCCAAGGCGTCGACGTCGAACGGTTTGGTCAGGTAGTCGTAGGCGCCCAACCGCATCGCCCGGACCGCAGTCTGCGTGGTTTTGTCGGCGGTCAGCACGATCACCTCCGCGTCGCTGCCGAGACGGCGCATCCGGTCCAACATTTGGATGCCGTCCATGCCCGGCATCATGATGTCCAGCAGGACCAGGTCCACGTTCTCAGCCGCCAGCAGTTCCAGCGCCCGCGACGCGGACGATGCGGTCAGCAGACGGTAGTGTTCTTCCAGCAGCACCCGGTAGGACTCCAGCACCGCTTCCTCGTCATCAACCGCCAGCACGACCGGTTTCACGCGGGACTTTTCGTCATCCATGGATACTGGCTCCTGAGCAGTTGAACGACTCACGCCGATGAATGGATACGCCGCCGGTGGTACGCAACGGTTCGTCGGGGTATGTCAAGCCCGAAACGGCGGCGCATCTCCCGACACACATCCCCATCGGTTCTCGGTACACCGTCCGACAGGATGCACGCCACCCGTGATGACACCACCTCGGATGATCTCCGCAGCAGCGCGAGCAGCGGCAGCTCCCGTTGCGACGGCAGCAGGACGCTGCGGCCGGACACCGCCCGCGCCACCAGACTCTGGTGCACCCGCAGCCGTCTGGCCAGCTGCCTGCGCGAACACGCCTCGAGGTCCTCCTCGCGACCGGTCTGCAGGAAACGCCGCTGGATGGACACCAGCTCCTCCAGAATGCGGAACAGCAGCGACGCCCGGCGTCCCAGGTCTTCCATGCGGCTGAGAATGACCGCTGCCCGGCGTGCTTCGTCCGCACTCAACAACCCGGAACGGACCGATGCGTCGAACACATCACGGCGGACGAGGATGTCCCCCCGCGCAAGGGCAGGATTGATCATCAACACCAGAAAGCGGTCCCCGTCGGGCACGATGTGCGCCGTGCGCCGGTACGCCGTGCCGGGCGCGCCTGCGGGAACCCCGCGCACATCATCGGCAAGAGTCGCCTCGTCAAGACCCCGGCGGACGGCGCGTACATCCTCGATACCGAGACCTGATGCCGCGGCGAGCGCCGCGTCATCCAGCGGCGGATCCGCGAGAAACAACCGTTCGAAGCGTTCGCGCCCTAACGCACGCACCCGCGACATCATGCCGGCATCCAGGCGGGGCACCGGACCCGGCGTTCCATCCACAGCCGCACCATCATCCAACGCGACGGCGTTCCACGAAAGGCCGAACCCGGCTCTGCGTCGGTGCACGAGCACCCCCAACGCACGGAGCTTGACGTAGAGCGGATCATCGGACATCCGGTGAACGGCGCGGGCGGTTTCCGCGTCCGGACTCTCCAGCAACGCCGCCAGACGCATGGCGGCCGCCTGACGCCGGCGCAGCGCCGGCCGCACCCGCTGCCGGAGACGCTGTGACGCCATCAATCCCCCCGCAGCAGGATGTCGAATCCGCCGATGTCGCTCGCACGCGCACGCGCACCACCCCCGCCGCGGCTGATGCGCACCGGATAGGGCCGGCGATCGTATCCGCGGTGCACCGTGCGGCCGCGGACGCGCACGCCGGACGCGGTCGCGTCGGTGCTGAGTTCAAACACGTCGTAGGCGCCGTGCTCGTACTCCCAGGATATCCCGTCGTCGCGGTACAGCTGGAACGTCGCCCGACCGCCGGGGTAGACCTGTAGGTGCAGCGGTGGTCGCGGCTGTTGACCGACATGCTGCTGCACCGGCCAGAGCGGCAGCATCGCACCTGAACGTACGTAGATCGGCATGCGCTCCAGCGGTGCTTCCGCCACGTGGTACCCGCCCCCGCGCACCGGCGCTCCGGTGTGGAAGTCGTACCAGATGCCGTCGGGAAGGTACACCGAACGGGCGCGCGCCCCTTCACGGGTGACCGGCGCGATCATCAGGAACGGGCCGATCATGCACTGGTCGTCGGCTTCCAGAGCACGGTCGTCGGCCGGGAATTCCATGACCACCGGGCGCAGCGGCGGCAGGCCGGTCCGGCGGTGTTCCCAGAACAGTGCGTTGAAGTACGGCAGCAGCCGGTACCGCAGCCCGATGTACTCGCGGGCGATGCGTTCCACCCGCGGACCGAACGACCACGGCTCCTGCCGTGCGGTGTCGCACGCGGTGTGCACCCGGCAGAACGGATAGAACACCCCCAGCTGTATCCACCGGGCGAACAGCTCGGGGGTGCAGTCGCCGCTGAATCCGCCGATATCGGCCCCGACGAACGGCAGGCCGGCGACGCCCATGGACTGCAGCATCGGCAGCGACATCGCCAAATGTTCCCACCAGGAGTTGTTGTCCCCGGTCCACACCGACGAAAACCGCTGGACCCCCGCGTACCCCGCGCGGGTGATGATGAGCGGACGCCGGGGACTGTGTCCCCTCCACCCCTCGAAGCTCGCCCGGGCCATGCACATGCCATACACGTTGTGAGCCTCATCGTGGGGTATGTGCCGGCTCTTCCCGTGCACCACGTCCCGGCTGAAGGTGCCGCGGTACTGGTCGGCGGAAGGATCTCCGGCGGGAGGGGTGCCCGGCGGCCACGAGGCCGGTTCGTTCATGTCGTTCCAGATGCCCGCCACCCCCCACGACACGACCCGGGAAACGAGTTTCCCCCACCAACGCCGAACGTCCTCGCGCAGGAAATCCGGAAAGAGACACTTCCCGGGCCACACATGTCCGACGTAGTGCGTGCCGTCGCTTTTGCGGCAGAAAACATCGCGGCGCAGTCCGTCGCGACAGACGGAGTACGAGCGCTCGTTTTTGACGCCCGGGTCAAGAATGACCACCGTCTTGAACCCCCGGCGCAAGAGACCTGCCACCATGCCGCGGAACCCGGGAAATCGCCGCCCGTCAACGGTGAACACCCGTTTGCCCCGCATGTAGTCGATGTCCAGGTACAGCGCGTCGCAGGGGATGCGCCGCGCGCGGAACTCGTCCGCGATGCGCTCCACCTCGCGTCGGGAGAGGTAGCTCCAGCGGCTCTGCTGGAATCCGAGGGCCCACAGCGGCGGCTGGTAGTGCCGTCCGGTCAGCGCGGTGTAGCGGCGCACCACGTCGGCCGGGTGCGGACCGTCCAGGACGTACAGGTCCAGATCTCCACCGTCCGCCGCATACTCCAGGATGTCGCCGGTTCCACGTCCGATATCAAAGACCGCGCGCCAGGTGTTGTGAAAGAACATGCCCCAGGACCGTCCGCCGGAACACCGCAGCAGCAGGAACGGATGGCTCTGGTAGATCGGGTCGGTGGACGGCGAGTGGTGGGGGTTGTCGGTGTTCCAGTTGGTGTACCGCCGTCCCCGTTTGTTGAGCGGGCCGATTTTTTCACCGAGTCCCATCACGGACGCGTCCGGCGGAAGTTTCCAACGGGATCGAAACCGTGAACCTTCGCGCACGTGCCAGCGGCCGGCGTCGGACACCGCGTGCACCGCACCGTCGCTGCCGTGGAGCTCCAGAGCGCCGTCGGCGCGGGAAAGTCCGACCCTGCACCCGCCGCCGCTCACAACCACCGCGCCAGGATGAACCGATACGGTGCACGGCTGCGGCTGCGCTGGGATGTCCACCAGGCGGGACACTTCGGCCGACGGTCTGCGCGATCCTGGTACGAGTATCCGCGCCACTCCCTCGGCGGGAAAGCTGACGGCGGCCTCACGACCACCGATGCTGATACGCGCCTGTACGCCGTCCGTGCGCACCGGATGAACGCAGCGTTCCTTCCGAAGAAAGCCTGTCATGCATGATCTCCTTGTGAGTGTGAGTGCCCCACGATACTGAAAATGAGTACATTATTTCCACGCACCCCTGCAAGACGATTGCATTCGCTGCAGGAAATGTGGTAAAGTAATATGGCATACCCGATTCCGGCGGCAGGCTCATTCCCGCCGCACAGGTGTAGCGCATCGTCAATACATCCATACGGCAGAAGGAGGCACCCCAATGGTTTCCGGCTGGTTCAATCCTCTGTTCAACATCTCCCTGCTGGCGGATACCCGGAGCAGGTCCATCTCGGCCGAAAATCCCGACGGTTCCGCCGGCGGCGGCGCCCGTGCGGTACCCGACGCGGCCAATCCCGCCTCCGATCTCGGCCCCGGGTGGAAAGTGCGCCCCTGTATCACGCTGCCCCGCGGCGCAACGGTGACGCTGGCCGACATCACGGGACCGGGAACCATCACCCGCATCTGGATCACCGTGGACCACACCAAGGGCAACCGGCACTGCACCATCCGCATGTACTGGGATGACGAGACCGAACCGTCGGTGGAAACCCCGCTGGGTGACTTCTTCGCGCACGGGTTCGGGCTCTCCTACGTCGTCAACTCGATGCCGGTGGCGGTGTACCCCAACAACGGCATGAATTGTTTCTGGCCGATGCCGTTCCGTAAACGCTGCCGCATTACCGTGCAGAATGAGTACTCCGAGGATATCCAGGGCTTCTTTTACCAAATTGACTACGCGTTGGGACCGGTGCCGGACGAAGCGGCGTACTTTCACGCACAGTGGCGACATTCCATGACCACGCGCGAGCATCCGGAACACGTCCTCCTGGACGGTGTCTCGGGTCGCGGCCACTACGTGGGCACGTTCATCGCGTGGACCCAACTGTCCAACGGCTGGTGGGGTGAAGGTGAAGCAAAGTTCTACCTGGACGAGGACACCGACCACCCGACGATCTGCACCACGGGTACCGAGGACTACTTCGGCGGTGCATGGGGCTTTGACGGGAAAACCTACTCGGGACCGTTCCTCGGATACCCGCTGTACCGCAGGGAATCCGGGGAGGTGCCTAAACATGCGCTGTACCGGTGGCATCTGCCCGATCCGATACGGTTTACGCGGCGGATCCGTGCCGCCATCCAGGCATTGGGCTGGTGGCCCAACGGGAAGTACCAGCCGCTCACCGATGATCTCGCGTCGGTGGCATACTGGTACCAGACCGAGCCGCACGGGCCGTACCCGCGTTACCCGGCGCTGTCGGAACGGTGGCCCCGATAGGGGGACACACGGCAGGCGGACCAAACACCGCCATCCACCGCATCGCACACCATCACCACACAACGGAGGAGCACATGCTGTCAGCACAGGAGAAGCAGCTCGCACAGAAGGTCACCACCTGCATCAGATTGATCGCCGCCGAAGGAGTGGAGCAGGCGAAATCCGGACACCCGGGCCTACCGCTGGGAGCCGCGGATCTCGCGTACGTCCTGTGGCAGCGCCACTTGCGGTTCAATCCGGCGGATCCCACCTGGATCAACCGCGACCGGTTCGTCCTCTCGGCGGGACACGGTTCCATGCTGCTGTACACGCTGCTGCACCTATACGGATACGACCTTCCCGTGGAAGAACTCAAACGGTTCCGCCAATGGGAGAGCAGAACCCCGGGACACCCGGAACACGGGCTGACTCCGGGAGTTGAGACGTCTACGGGACCCCTCGGCGCCGGGATTTCCACGGCAGTCGGCATGGCCATCGCCTCGGAGATGGCGCGGGCGCGGCTGGCGGCAAACGGACATTCACCGATTGACTGCACGGTGTACGTACTGGCGGGCGACGGCGACATGATGGAAGGGGTCAGCGGAGAGGCGTGCTCCCTTGCGGGACACCTGCGGCTGTCAAATCTGATCGTGCTCTACGATGACAACCACATCACCATCGAAGGCGACACGTCGTTGGCGTTCAGCGAAAACGTGGGCATGCGCTACGAGGCCTACGGATGGAAGGTGCTGCGCGTGGACGGACACGACTACGATGCGGTGGACGACGCACTCACCCAGGCGCGCGCCGCCGACCGGCCGACGCTGATCATCTGTCGCACCACCATCGCCAAAGGCGCCTGCACGAAGGAGGGCTCGCACCACGCCCACGGTGCGCCCCTCGGCGCGCAGGAAATCGCCGCCATGAAACAGAAGTTCGGGTTCGCTGCGGACACATGCTTCTGCGCTACGGAAGAAGTGCGTGCGCACACCCGCCGACGCGTGCAGGAAAACCAGGCATACTACGCTGAGTGGCGGCAATCTTTCGACGCCTACCTCGCCGCGCACCCGGCCGCGCGGCAGGTCTGGGATGAGATGCAACACCCCCGCGCGGTTGATCCCGCCGAGGTGCTGGCCGGCGTCCCATTCGACAAGCCGATCGCCACGCGTGCCGCATCCGGCGCGGTGCTGCAGTACCTTGCCAAACGCATCCCGGCGCTGGTCGGCGGATCCGCAGACCTCGCACCGTCCAACAACACCAACCTCAAGGACGCCGGAGACTTCTCCGCGGAGAACCGGACGGGACGCAACCTGCACTTCGGGGTACGCGAGCATGCGATGGGCCACATCGTCAACGGCATGGCGCTGTCCGGCGTCTGCCTGCCGTTCGGCGCGACGTTCTTCGTGTTCTCTGACTACCTGCGTCCGGCGGTGCGGCTGTCGGCGCTGATGCGCTTGCACGTCGTATGGATATTTACGCACGATACGATATTCGTAGGAGAGGACGGCCCCACGCACCAGCCGGTGGAACACCTGTGGGCGTTGCGCGCCATCCCTGACCTCAACGTGATACGTCCCGCCGACGCGACGGAAACCGCCGTCGCATGGTCCATGGCGACGTCCACCACCGACCGCCCCACCGCTCTGATCCTCACCCGGCAGAACCTGCCGGTGCTGGATCGGAAGCTGTACGCGCCCGCGGAACAGGCGGCCCGCGGCGGGTACGTGATCAGCGAGGCGCGCGACCCGCGGAACATTCAGTACCTCATCATCGCCACGGGTTCTGAGGTGCATCTGGCGCTGGCCGTACAAAAAGAGCTCCAGGCGGAAGGATCCTCGGTGCGGGTGGTGAGCATGCCGTGTCTGGAGGTGTTCCAGCGGCAGGAGGCCGCCTACCAGGATGCGGTGCTGCCGCCGTCGGCGGTCAACCGGATTTCCATCGAGGCCGGGACGACCACGGGATGGTACCGGTACATCGGGCGGGAAGGGCTGGCCATCGGCATCGACCGTTTCGGCGCATCGGCGCCGGCGGAAGTGCTCGCGGAGAAGTTCGGGCTGACACCAACCGCGGTCATCGCCGCCATCAAGCGGCATTTCACGCGGTAGCTGCGGGTATGTGTCGGACGATGTACTGCAGCGGCGTGGGCGCGGCGCTCAGGCGCCGCCCCGCCCGCGCCGCCAGGGAATCTTGATCCACTCGTAGATGCTCGACCCCAAACTGGCCAGTGGGGCGAACCCCATCACCAGCGACAGGAAGTCCCGCGATGCGATGCGTTCCACCGGGCGTACCTCGCCGAACGATCGAACCAGCAGCAACACCACCGCCAGACGAACCGCACCGGACACCAGGAACAGCGTCTGCAGCGTTGAGAACCCTGCGAGTCCGGGCAGGTGTTCGGCCAGGAATCCCCCCGCCAGCGCGCCCCCGAACACGAGCATGCCGTTGGTGAAGTTGAAGTACCCGACGCAGCGTGTCCGCACTTCGGGCGACGCCGCATCGAAGATGTAGTTTCCCGCCGCGAGGTTGAATCCGGCCCAGAGGTACCCGCCGAACAGGTTGAGAGCCACCAGGTACACCGGGTTCGGGGAGACCAGCCACAGGACCGGAAGCGCCGGGATGAGACACGCAGTCGCTTTGATGATGACCGCGTTGCCGTGCCGGTCGGCGAGGTGTCCCCACAGTGGCAGGGTGAGCAGCGAGGTCAATGCCGTGGCGGAGGTCACCGCGGTATACACCGCGTAGCTGAGGTGCAGCTCATTGAGCATGTACACCGCGAAGAACGGCGCGGCAAGGAACGCCCCCGCGTTGAAGAGCGAGACGAACAGCACGAACCGAACGAAGTTGCTCTCCCGCAGACGACGGATGAACTGCCAGTAGGAAAAATCGTGTTTCTCGGGCGAGTACGCAATGGGGATGTCATCCATCCTACCCAGGTAGATTCCGGAAATGACCCGACATACGCCCGCCAGAAATAACAGACCGACAAACCCGTACATCTTCTCCGGCACGACGTACAAGAGAATCCCGGCGATCGCATTGGCGGCGAAGTTGACAACACCGAACACCAGGCCGCGGCGGGCGAAAAACCGGCCGTACTCCCGTTTGTCCACCGTGTCGCTCATGAGACTCGCCCACGCCGGACCGCCAAACGCACCGAACAGGGCGTGACCGCCGACCAGGAACACAAAGACGGGCACCCGCACCGATACCGGCATCAGAAACAGCACCGACATGACGAACAGCGTGGCGCCCTGGAAGAGCACCGTCGGTGAAACGACCTTGACACGGCTGTGCATCAGCCGCACCAGCCCGGCGGAGACCAGGTGACCCAGTGCATTACACAGCTGCGGAACAGCGTTGACCAGGCCGATGGCGAAGATACCGGCGCCCAGCAGGAGTCCGAACGGGGTGAAGTAGTTGACGGTGAACCCAAACATCACGGAGGCGAAAATTCCCTCCACCATCTGCGCCCGGAGACTGGATTCCCTGCTCATGTGCGACAAAATGCTCCGTTCGTGTGCAAGCCCGTGATACTCCGGTGTACGGTCAGCCCACCGTCACGGTGACCGGCGACGACTTCCGGAGCACCCGGTTGCTGAGGGGATCGACCAGTCGCGCAACCAGGGTATGTTCCCCGGCGGGAATGCCGTGCCAGTCATACCACCAGTACCCGCCGCCGAACCTGCAGGAACGGTACTCACCCCCGTCCAGGGACAGCTGCACCACCCCTTCATTGGGGGTGCCGATGCGCACCGCATAGTGACCGGTGTACACGATGCGCTCCCCGTCAACCGGGTGGTCTATGGTCACCGCATACCGGGATGCGGGTGTCGCAGGCCGCCGGCGCACCGACGGTTTCCCCGCCTGCGTTTGTTTTTTCTTCGGCATGGCATCAACCTCCTGTTTTTCGGCGTGTCACATCAGACGGAACACCATTCACGTGACGGAACGCCCGCAGCACGCCCGCGCGAATGCCCGCACCTGAACGTCATACGCCCGCACGTCTCCGGGCGCATCCACCCCGCGCAGCAGCAGATCCGCGGATTCGTCCGTCACCGCATTGATCGCATCCGCCCAGTACCGGAGCGTCAGCCGGATGCCGTCGAACAGGCGCTCGCCGCGGGATCCGCCGATCAATACCGTCCGCAGCCGTTTGGAGCGTGCCGGCAGTCCGCCCAGGAGCCGTGTCCGCGCCCAGAACGGCTGGCAGCGGTCTACGACGATCTTGGCGTACCCGGGCAGGTGGTAGAAGAACACCGGTGCCGCCACCACGATCAGGTCGTCAGATTCCACGTGCGGGTTAAGCAGCCGCATGTCATCATCGATCGGGCACTCCCCGGTCCGTTCGCAGACGCGGCATGAGCTGCACGGGGTCAGGCGCAAGTCGTGGACCCGGAACAGCGCGGCGTCGCACCCCTCCCCGCGCAGCACCTCGGCGACGATGCCTGCGGCGATCGCCGTGTTCCCGTCGGGACTCGGCCCGCAGTCCAGCACGAGGCACCGCATCAGGCGCCAAACTTGTCCAGTTTGCCCGCGTAGGCCATGGCGATGGGCATCAGCTTGGTTGCCGGGATCACGCCGCCGGTCGCTCGGGCGCACTCACGCTCGGTGAACCGCTGCACGGTGTCGCGCGGTGTGGGTACGCCGGCGGAGTGTATCAGGAACGGCACCGGATGCCACGCGTGACCCTTGTTGACCGCCGGCGTCGCGTGATCGCCGGTGACAATCAGAACGTCGGGTTTGAGCGCCAACAACCGCGGCATCAGGGCGTCTATTTCCTGGAGTTTGGCGACCTTGCCGTCGAAGTTCCCGTCCTCGCCCATCGCGTCGGTATCCTTGAGGTGCACAAAGAAGAAATCGTGTGCACCGGCGGCGTAGCGCTTCTCCAGACTGTCGAATTCCTGCTCCATGCTCTCGCAGCCGGCGACGATGTCCATGCCGACCAGTTGCGCCAATCCTTTGTACATCGGGTACACCGCGATGCACGCCGGTGCGAGCTTGTAGGCCTCCTGCATGCGGGGAATGGACGGGTAGCGCGAGAAGCCACGCATCAGCACGTAGTTTGCCGGGCGCCGGTCCTTGAGCACCTCGGTCGCCCTGGCGAGGAACTGTGTCACCGCCGCGGCGGTACGCGCGGAAGCGGCATCAGCAGCATCAACAGCCTGCACCGCGTGCGGTTTGTTGCCTTCCTTGTGGGGGTCGTTCTCGGTGATGGCGTCGCCCAGGTCGTCGCCGCGCAGGATGCCGGCGAACCGGTGCCCTTTGCCCGGTTGCAGGAGCACCTCCACACCGCCGACACGGGGGACTTCCCGCGACAGCAGGGTGCACAGCTCGGCACAGAGTTCCGTCGGAATGCGGCCGGCCCGGCGGTCAGTCACGATCCCGTTGTCCATGGTCGCGAAATTCCCGCGGAACGCCACGTCACGTCCGGTCATCTGCATTCCCAGACCCAGCACTTCCAGCACGCCCCGGCCGATCAGGTACTGCAACGGATCGTACCCGAACAACGCCAGGTGCCCGGGACCGCTGCCGGGGGTGATGCCATAGTCCACGGGAACGCTCAGGCCGCACAGCGACCGGCGGGCCAGCTCGTCCAGAGTGGGGGTGCGGGCCGACTCCAGCTCGGTGCGAAACGTGTGGGCATGGGGCGCGCCGCCTAAACCGTCTATCACCAACATCACGATCCTGCGGTCGTTTTTCATCGCGAGCGAACTGATCAGCTTGAGCGTGTCCATGGTCATCTCCTCCCTGTTTGAACCGGCAGGGTTGCCGATCCATTGGGGATCACCCTGCAGGTGTAATCGGCACCGCATCTGCGCGTGCATGCCGCCAGTGCGGCAGCGGCGTCTGGAGCGTACTCGAAACCGAGAGACGCGACGACATCGGGCTGCATTGACGAAACCAGGATACACCGCGTGCGTTGCAGCAGGCGCGCCGTCAGGTACGCGCGGTGCCCCTCCACGACGATCTCGCCCGGGGACATGGAGAGAATCCGGTCGCGCGGGTATTCGCGCAGCCATCTCCCGAACAACTCCTGCCCGATCCCCTCGGGGCACTCGGCCAGCAGGATCACCGTGCCTCCCGGCCGGACCGCCATCGCGGCGCATCCGTAGCTCTTCTGCGCTTGGTACAGGTTGATGTCACGCGGTCTGCCCCCGCAGCTGACGATGCACACATCGGTCGCGTGGTCGAACGGGGCGGCGCACAGGCGGCGCGCGATCCTGGTTCCTTCCCGGTGAACCGCATCGATCCCGCCCGCAAGCACCGCCCGTAGACGGCGGCGGTGGTCTTTGACAAAGTTGAGGACAAACACCGACCGGCCCCGTGCAAACAGGTGTGCCGCCTCCATCATGTCCCGGGCGAGCGGGTTGACGTCGGCCTCGCCCATCACGGCCGCTGGATCGCACACCATCGCATGGTTGCGGGTGATGGTCTCCCGCGCAGCGACGCCGGGCATCAGCGCCTTGCGGGTGCCGGTGTACCCGGCGAACGAGTGGGTGTCCACCGCGCCGGTCAAGACCGTGAGATCCGCCTCCGCCACGGTCCGGTTTATCCGCACCACGTTGCCGAATGAGGTGGTCCCGACGCACACCATATCCGGGGCGTCGCAATCGTGGTTGATGAACGTAAACTGTTCCGCAAGGTCCCCGTACGCCCGCCGGTTGTCCTCCACGGTGTGCGGTCGGTGTGTGCCCAAGGCGACCACAAACCGGAGACCCGCCCGCAGATCGGCGGGAACGGTCTGTACGAGCGTCTCCAGCGCCTCCCGGTAGTACGGATTGGCACGGGTGACATCCTCGACGACCACGACAATCCGCTGCGACCGACGGCGCAGCAGATCCCCGAACGACGGTCCGTCCAGCGGTACGGCGAGTGCGCGGCGGACCGCCGCGGCGATGTCGGTCACCGGCGGTTCATCCGGTTCCGGCGGCTGCAGGACATCCACGAGGTTGCCGTCGGGAACTTCCACCGACAACGTACCGGAACCGTACGGCAATTCAAAGAACATTGATCGTCAGCGGAGCTGCTTCCTGCTGCCCGGCTTGACGCAGGGGATTCCCTGCGCGCACAGCGGACATTCCGCCGGTTGCCACGTACGGATCGCCACCGCTGTCACGGCGTGGAACGGCACCTCGAACAGAGGCATGCCGCCGCTGCGGTCTGCGACGCATCCGACGCCGACCACAGCCGCACCGGCACCGGATACCACCGCCATCACCTCGCGGGTGGACTTTCCCGTCGTGACAACGTCCTCCACCACCAGCACCGCATCGTCGGAGGACAGCGTGAAGCCGCGGCGCAGCACCATCGTCCCGGCGTCGTCACGCTCGGTGAACAGCGCCCGGACATCGCGCCCCGTCATGGTGCGCAGCACCCGGGCGACCTCCTGGCCGAAGACGATGCCCCCGATCGCCGGCGATACCACCGCAGTGACACGGTTTACGATGTCCCGATCGCGTCCCAGTTCCTGATACAGCAGCACAGCCAGGCGTTCGGCGACATCGGGGTGCTGCAGCATCAACGCACACTGCAGGTACCGGTCGCTGTGCAGACCGCTGGACAGCAGGAAGTGGCCTTCCAGCATCGCTCCGCGGCGCTTGAACTCATCCACGACGGCGTCTTTTCTCAGTTCCATTCCTGTCCCTTTTTGTACCGTTCCAGCTGACGGTCAAGTTCCCGATCGCGGATTTCGTCCCGTCGGTCCCAGGTCTTCTTGTGACGGCACAACCCGATTTCCACCTTGGCGAACCCGCGCGCATTGAAGTATACCCGTGACGGCTTGAGGGCGAAGCCTTTCTGGGCAATCTTGGCGGCGAGCCGTTCGATCTCGCGACGGTTCAGCAGCAGCTTGCGTTTGCGGCCCGGATCAAGCCGCACGTGGGTGGTTTTGGCGTACAACGGAATACGGCAGTTGACCAACCACACTTCCCCGTGCTCCACCAGGCAGAAGGCATCCTTGACGTCGATCTTGCCCTCGCGCAATGATTTGACCTCGGAACCGCGCAGGGCGATTCCCGCCTCGAACGTTTCGACGATCTCAAACGTGTGGAGGAGTTTTTTGTTGACCGTGACGGTCTTCGGTTCCATGGATGCTCGCACGCCTCCCGCACACCGCTGCGTCCGCGGACCGGAATCCTGTGCGGGAGGTGCACACGGGGCAACACCGGAGCCGTTCTGGTGGCAGCACACCGCAGACGAACAGGGCGTGCGCGCAGTATGCGCTATGTACCTTTTTTTCCGCCCCGCTGTCAACCCGACCTCACCGTGCTCCGGACTGACCGGGCCACGATACCGCAAACCAGCAGGTACAGAAATGCCGCCGCGCATTGTACTGCGGTATAGCCGTACTCCATGGCGCCCATGACCGCCGCGAGCGATCCCGCCACCGATGCTATGCCGTTGACCCCCCACACCCAGGCGACCGCGTCAGGGCGTATCCCGCGCAGCAACGCGAGCGCGGCCGGAAACGGCATCCCCATCACGAAGCCGATCGGGAGCACCACGGCCACCGTTACACCGACGCGACCCGCGGCATTCGCCTGCAACAGCCGCCCGAATAGGCCGGGGAGGAATCGCAGACACACCAACGCAACCGCTACGGCGAGCGCCGACGTCACCGCACGGTGCCGGTGGTCGGTGATCAGCGCCGGGCCGAACATCCCCCCGAGACCGCTGCCCAGCAGCATCGCGAACAGCACCACGGTGAACGCCCAGCTCGGCGTCCCCAGGAAGAGCATGCACTGCTGCACCAGGGTCACCTCGACCATCATGTACCCGACACCCAGGAGCCCGAAACAGACGGTCCACGGCAACAGATCCACCGGCCGTTCACCGCCGATCGGCCGGAGCAGCGGCGCCAGCGTGCCGGCCAACAGCGACAGCGCGATCAGGCCGGCCAGCGGCAGCAGTCCTTCCATACGCTGCAACACGTTCGTTCCGAAGTTGAAAAAAAACGGGCTGTCATCGGTGCACGGCCGGATGTTGAACGGCGCGTTCGCGATGAACGTTTCCAGAGAGAGCACACCGGACACCAGGGCCTCGTACGGGCCCCGTTCCACCGCGAAGGGGACGTACACCGGCGCCAGTCCGAACCGCAGCGCCTCGGCCAGCATCAGGTGCCCTTCGTCGGCGCTGAACGGTTCATTGCGCAGCAGAAAAATGTTGCGGTAGGCGTCCGGGGAATCACCGGTCGCCTCCGGCACGGTGAACAACGCCATGTGGCGCGGAGCCTCTCGTACGGCTGCGCCGCGCCGCTGCAGCGCCGCCAATCCGGTGGCGAACTGACGCACCGAACGTTCCAGAGATTGTTCGATGATGACCAGACGGCCGCCGGGAGCAAGCCGCCGCAGGTAATCGTCAAACGCTTCCACCGTGTAAACGTAGTTTTCCACCAGGGCGTAGCTGACTCCCTGCGGCGCCGGAGTCAGCACCAGCGAGAGTATGATGAGATCATAGGCAGGTCCCGGTCTGCGCATGAAGACGCGGCCCTCCTCCACATGGACCGCCACGGCGGGATGCCCCGCGTACATGCCGCCGTTGAACGCCGATTCCCGCCGCACCATGGCGACGATATCCGGATTGATTTCAACAGCATCCACGTGCTGTGCGCCGCCCGCGAGCGCCGCCACCACGTCCAGTCCGCCCCCCGCACCGATGCAGGCGACCCGCTCCGCGCGCGGGAACCGGAACGGGAACAATCCGATGAATCCACGCAACGTATCCGACGATACCGTTTTGCCGTCCCAGGCCACCATCGCGGTGGAATTGGCCGCATCGGTGTAGATGCGCTTGAGGCCCGGAACGTCAGAGTCCTCCACCAGATCGGTCCGGGCGTACACGCTCCACGCCGTGTCTGCGATGCGGCGTGTCGGTTCACGAAGCGCCTGGAACATGGTCTTGGGGTGGTTGCGCCTCACCAGCAGCGTGATATCCGCCCCGAGGGAAGCGTTGACGAGACACAAACCCAGCGAAACGACCACGGCGACGGCGGGGGTCAGCGGCCGTCGTGTGACCGCTGCAGCAACCATGCCGGTCAGCGCGCCGAGCAGGAGCGCGGTGTTGGGTGCTCCCATCAGCCGGATGGATGCGGCCACCCCTGCGCATCCCAGTGCAGCGCCCGCCAGGTCTGCCGCGTACACCGCACGCGGCGTGCTGCCCCCATGCGCATACGCCGCGGCCAAAAACATCCCCGCGCAGATGAACGGCGGCGTCAGCACGAGGATGTACCCCGCCGCACCGGCGCCACCGGGCATCAGCAGGCATCCGGCGACGCACGCAGGTATGGAGACAGCGAATCCGGCCAGCGCACCGGGAGCGGGAAACCTGATGGTCCTGATGGTCCCGCCGCTCCGCGGCCGCGACGGGTACCGGTGTCGCAAAAAACCACCGAGGCCGAGCCCGAGCATCACGGAGGATACCACCAGGAATACATGGTGGTAGTAACCAACGAAGGAGAGAATGCGGGTGAGCGTGACCTGGAGCGTCAGCACGCAGGCGCTCACCAGCAGCACGACGGTCGGTACGATGCGGCATTCCCGCGGCGGCATCCCGCAAGGATCCGCGGAATCGCTCATGCGTTGCCTATCGGCGGCCCGGCGCCGGCGGCCATTCGCGGTGGGAATACATCACGGCACAGGGATTCGCCTCGTTCACCGCACGATCAGGTGCGTTCCGTCGACTGCGACGACGGACACTTCCGTGCCGGGTTCGATACGCCTGCCTGCTTCAGTCACCGCACGCCAGATCTCACCGCGCAGTTTGACCGTTCCCGCGGTGCGGGTACCATCGATGGGATCCAGCACAACGGCGGTCGCTCCCACCACCTCATCCACGTTGGAGGCCACCCGTGCGGGGACGAACACCCGCTTGAGAATCGGCTTGATGAAGTAGATGGCGGCGACCGACACAACCCCGAACACCACGCACTGGACCGCCAGGGACCCGCCCGGTCCGTCGAACATGCTCACCAGCGCGGCGCCGAGCGCACCGATGCTCAGACAGGCGAAAAAGAACACGCCGGGGGTCAGGATCTCAATGATGAACAGCAGCAGCGCGGCGGTGAGCCAGTACGTCCAGACGTTCATACGAACAGCCTCCTGATGAGAAGCGTGTGCATTTTGTCAGCGCGGCATGCCGATACGGCGTGGCGGCCAGACGATGATCAGCGGCGTACCCTTGAGTTCCCGGGCCTCCAGCGGCCCCCAGAACCGCGAATCAAAGGAATAGTCGCGGTTGTCCCCCATGACGAAAAAGTGCCCGGGCGGCACAACCACCGGTCCGAAGTTGTCGCGGAAGACCTGTGCACCGATACGTTCGGCGACGACTGCGAAGTACCCCTGCTCCCAGGCCCGCTGGTATTCCTCGGACGATTTGTACAGGTCCGGGCGGGTGGGGTAGATGGTGTGGGTGTCCCAGAACACCGCGTACCGGTCCGGGACGACATCGCCGTTGACGTACAGCCGCTTGTCGACGATGTGTACTGTATCGCCCCCTACGGCCACACACCGCTTGACGAAATCTTTCTGGATGTGCCGCTCGCGTTCTGCACGAGTCAACGCCTCCTGCGGGCAGTTGAATACCACGATGTCGCCGCGCTGCACCTCGCGGAACCGCAGCAGGCGCGTATTGCGCGTGAACGGCACTTTGACGCCGTAGATGAGCTTGTTGACGAACAGCCGGTCGCGTATCTGCAGCGTGGGCAGCATGCTGCCCGACGGTATCTCGAACATCTGCACCAGCACGTACATGATCGCCGCCGCGGCGTACAGCGATATCCAGCCGGTGTCTCCCCACTCCACATCGGATTTGATGACCGCCCCCACCTTCGCGGGATCCCGCAGGCTCAGGGCATACCCGCCCAACAGCACCGCACCGACGAGCGCACCCACCAACGCGTAGCCCGTCTGGGCATCCGCCCGACCGGTGAATGTACTGAGAACCAGGCCCACCACCATTCCGCCCACCACACCCAGAGCGACGTGTAGGATGCGGAACTTCGCCAGGTACCCGGGAGCGCCTTCAGTCGGACGCAACAGTTTGTACACCAGAGTCCACACCAGGCACAGCGATCCCAGTACGATCAGTTTGCCTTCCATGGGCATCATCTCGAACAGAATCATCGTCGGCCTTCCCTTTCATTGCAGGAGATTATGGCGCCGGATTGCGGTCGAGCGTCAATTGGCCAGACTCAGCAACCCCAGCAGGTACGCGATATCCTCATCCACGAACGTCACGTTGAGCGTCGCGTTGAACGCTCCGGTACCGGCGGTGTACTCGTAGCGGGTGCCGAGCAGCAGCCAGCGTACCACGCGCAGGCGCAGCAGCACGTCTACATCCGCCCCCGACGCACTCAGATTGCACACCTCAGCTCCCAGTTCCAGCGGTCCGGTCCCCCCCGCCAGCGGCGAAACCGATACACCCAGCCCCGCCGACGACCGCAACATGCCGCCGTACACGGTGAAGAGGTCGCCCAGGGTGCCCCCGATTCCGACGTTGAAGGTGTTGTGCGGTCGCGGACCCGATTGCGGCGCCGCGGCCGACGCGACATTGCTGACGCCCAGGAAGTAGTGCTTGCGGGCCCGCGGAACGACACGCAGCAGCACATCCCCCCGCAGGTCAGAGGACGACAGGTCGTAGCGGGACCCGAAGTCCCACGAGGTGGTAAACAGGTTGATGCGCCCGAGCGTGCGCGATGCCTGGGATGCCGTATCCTGCAGCGAGTTGAGGGTCGTGGAGAACTTGCGGCCGGTCTCTGGATCGTTGAGCAGCTGCCCGGCAACCGTGCCGGTGGAAGCAAACCGCTCCACGAAATCGTTGATACGGGCCGAGGTCTCCTGCAGGGTCTCCAGGGCGTCAGCGATACCGGAGCGCGCATCACGGGCGAGGTCTCCGACGGAATCGCCCGCCGTACCGATCGAGTCAATGGCGCGCACCAGACGACCGTCCGCCAGCGCGGCGTTGAGCCGGCCAGTCGCCTGTTCCAGGTTCGCCAGAATGGTTTTGATCCGTGCGGCGGTTTCGCGATCGCTCGCCAGTTCGTTGAGCATCCGGCTGGCGCCGCGCATGCCCACCATCGCCTCGGCAATGACATCGTCAATGGAAACGGCAGCCTGCGTGTTCTCGATGGTATCGCCGTCGCGCAGCAGCGGCGCGGCGGGATCCCCTAGCGTCAGTTCCAGGAACTTGACGCCCAGCACCCCGGTGGAGGTGATCCGGGCCTGCGCACCGCGGTGGATGCGCACGCCGCTGCGTATCCAGACCGTGATGCGCGCGATCTCTCCTTCCAGCTCGACCTTCTGAACCGTGCCCACCCTCACACCGCGCATCCGCACCCACGCTTTCTCCATGAGGTTGCTGACGTCGTTGAACTCGGCGTACAGACGGTATCCTGGTTCGAAGCGTATGTCCTTGATCATGAATATGCTGGCGGTGAGTGCCCCCAGCCCGGCCAGCGAAAACAGCCCGACCAGCAGTTCTTTTCTCATGTGCGGACGGCTCCGTTCATCCTCCAGCAAAACTCCGAGGAGTCAATGAATTGCCTGACGACCGGGTTGCGCGACTGTATCAGCGCCTCCGCCGGTTCCACCGCCGCGATGACGCCGTTGTGCAGCATGGCCACCCGCTGCGAAACGGTGACCGCGGCCTTGATGTCGTGTGTCACCACCACCGAGGTGACCCCGAGCCGTTTCTGGAGGCTGACGATCAGTTCGGCAATGACATCCGAGGTCTGCGGATCCAGTCCGGTGGTCGGCTCATCGTACAGGATGTACCGCGGGCTGTACGCGATGGTCCGCGCCAGCGCCACCCGCTTGCGCATGCCGCCCGACAGTTCATCGGGCATCAGATGCTCCACGCCGGACAAACCGACGTACTCCAAGTACGTGCGCACCCGCGCTTGAATTTCATCCCGGCTGAGACCGGAGTGCCGCAGGCCGAAGGCGACATTCTCCGCGACATTCATGGAGTCAAACAGCGCCCCCCCTTGGAACAGGTATCCAAACTGTCGCTGTATCCGGTGGAGTTCCCGACGCGGCAGGTGCAGGATGTCCGCCTCGTCCACGAGGATTGTCCCCCCGTCCGGACGGATCAGCCCGATCATGCTCTTGAGCAAAACGCTCTTACCCTGGCCGCTGCCCCCGATGATCGTCAGCGTCTCGCCGTCGCGTATCTCCAAGTCCACTCCCCGGAGCACGGGTTTCCCTCCGAACGATTTGCGGACTCCGGTGATGCGTATCATCCGATCCTCAGTGCGATGAGGAGCGATGAGAGGAAGAAATCGCCGATCAGCAGCATCGCTATGGAGGTGACCACCGAATCGGTCGTCGCCTTGCCGACCCCTTCCGCCCCGCCCCCGGTGTGGAACCCCTTGTAACAGGCGATGGTCGCGATCATGATGCCGAACACCCCCGCCTTGATGAACCCGTGGAAAAAATCGCCGATCCGGAGGTACTGCAGGCTGTCCTCCCAGTAGATGGTGTAGGGCGTGTACATCGGTTCCTGGGCGCTGACCAGCATGCCGCCCGCGACTCCGACGATGTTGGTGAACACCACCAGCAGCGGCAACATCAACGAGAAGGCCAACAGCCGCGGGACGATGAGGTACTTGACCGGGTCCGTTCCGAGGGTATACATGGCGTCGATCTGCTCGGTGACGCTCATGCTGCCCAGCTCGGCGGTGATAGCAGCGCCGATGCGCCCCACCAGCACCACGGAGGTCAGCATGGGTCCCAACTCCTTGAGCAACGAGAAGGTGACCACCGTGCCCACGTTGACCGGCTCGTTGAGCACCGCGATGGAAGCGTAACCCGTCTGGAGCGCCAGCACCATCCCCACGAAAAAGCTGGTGAGCAGACAGATAGGCAGCGACATGACCCCGATCTCGTACATCTGCCGGACGACCATCCGACTCTCAAACGGCGGCGAAAAAAAAGCGCGAACCACCTCAGCGTTGAACAGGATGTAACTGCCCAGACCGTGCAGCACGGCGGAGAACCATCCTCGAACACTTCGAGTCGCCGCGATGACACCGGATCCCACACCCACGGCGACACCCCGGATCACGGCCGGCACTCCACCCGCGGGAGACGCGAGGACAGCGACACCACCACCTCGTAACTGATGGTGTCGCACCACCCCGCCACCATTCCGGCGCTGATGTGCTCACCACCCTGCGTCCCGATGAACACCGCTTCGTCACCCACAGCGGCGCCTGGTACGCCGGTCACGTCCAGCAGCGTCATGTCCATGGTCACCCGCCCGACGATGGGACAACGGACTCCCCGGATCAGGGCCGCCCCCTTGTTGGACAGCCGGCGTGACAAGCCGTCGGCGTATCCCAGCGGCACGGTCGCGATACGGCTGCGGCGCGTGGTGCGATACGTGCCGCCGTAGCTGAGCGTCACGCCGCGCGGCACGGTCTTGATGAATACGATGCGACCTTTCAGGGACAGCACGGGGCGCAACGACAGCGCCCGCCCTGCTCCCGGAAACGGCGACAGACCGTACAGGAGCAGACCGGGCCGGACCATGGTCCCATGGGAATCCGGGTGCCGCAACAGCGCGGCGGAATTGGCGGCATGTACGAACCGCGGACGGATGCCGGCGGCACGCAGTTCGGCCACGCAGCGCCTGAAGACCGCCAGCTGGTGGCGGGTATACCCCGCATCCCCGTCGGCGCTCGCACAGTGGGTGTACACTCCTTCGCACACCGCGCCTGCGCCGGCGCGGTACGCGTGGATGAACCGTTCCACGCCGGCCGGCTGGATGCCGATGCGCCCCATGCCGGTGTCCACCTTCAAGTGAAAGGCCGTCTGACGACCGGCACGACGACCTGCCTGCTGCAGGCGCCGCAGCATGTCCACACTGGAAACCGTCGGCGTCACCTGCCAGCGCAACAGTTCGCGTATATTCTCGTACGGATAGATGCTGCCGAGCAACAGGATGGGGGACGTGATGCGCCGTTCCCTCAGTGCAACGGCTTCCTCAATCGCCGTTACCCCGAGGTAGCTGACGCCGGGGATGCGGCACAACACCTGCGCCACGGACACCAGTCCGTGGCCGTACGCATCGCTCTTCACGATGGCGCACACGCGTGTGGGAGAGCCGGACGCGCGCAGGAACCCCACCAGTGCGCGGGCATTATGCGCCAGGGCGGACAGATCCACCTCAACCCACGCAGGCCGCGAGCGGAATACCACGGGGGCGTTCTGTCCGGTCATAGACCGTCGTCCCACTCGCCGGTCTCGCGGAACGTGGTGATGGCCTTGTCGAAAATCATGCCCAGTACGCCGGTCGGTCCGTTACGGTGCTTCGCAATGGCGACTTTCACGGGCACGGACAGCTGCGAACCAGCTGCCGGATGCATCCCGGCGTCCTCGGGTGCCGCCGGGAGCGGCGTGCCTCCGCTCCCGTAACCACCACCAGCTGACTTCCAATCCTCACTGAAGATAAACATCACCACGTCGGCGTCCTGCTCCAGAGCGCCCGATTCGCGCAGATCCGAGAGCCTGGGCCTCTTGTCGCGGTCCTTGTCCTCCGGTTTGCGCGACAGCTGCGACAGCCCGATCACCGGGATGTCCAGTTCGCGAGCAAGGCTCTTGATCCCGTTGGAGATGTCCGCTATCTCCTGTTGCCGCGACTCTTTGCCGCCGGTGCCGCGCATACGCTGAATGTAGTCGATGATCACGAGGCCCAACTGCCGGTCCTGGCTGCGAAGCTCGAAAGCCAGGTTGCGGGCACGAGTGCGCAACTCGATGATGTTGAGGTCGGCGCAGTCGTCGATGAAGATCGACGCCTCCTTGATCCTGCCCGCAGCGGTGGTCAACCGGGCCCAGTCGTCTTTCTGCAGGAACCCCTTGCGCACGCGGTGTGAGTCCACACCGGATTCCGAACACAGCATACGCATGGTGATGTCCGTCGCGCTCATCTCGAGGGAGAAAACGGCTGTCGTGACCTGGCGGCGCAGGGCGGCGTTGGCTGCGATGTTCATGGCGAAGGACGTTTTGCCCATACCGGGCCGGCCGGCGATGATGATGAAGTTGGATTTGTGCAGTCCTCCCGCCAGCTTGTCGTCCAGCTTGTGGTAGCCGGTCGGGACGAGTTCCGACATCGCTTCCTTGCGGTGGAGCCGCTGCACGTGGTCCAGCGCCTGGTCGGTGGCCTTGGCGATGGAAATAAACCCCCCGCGGTCACGGGAGCGCGAAAGTCTGAATATCTCCTCGGCGGCGGCGGTGAGCACGTCGTCGGCCTGCTCGCGGTCGCTGTAACTGGCCTCGATCATGTCGGTTCCGGCCTTGATGATGCGCCGCAGCAGCGCCTTCTGGGAGACCACCTCAATGTAGTGGTCCACGTTCGCGGAAGTGGACACCATGTCGACCAGCCCGGTGATGAACGCCGCACCTCCGACTCGTTCCAGCGTCCCCTGGCGGCGGAGCTCCTCGGTAAGCGTCACGAAATCCACCGGCACGCTGCGCAGGTACAGCGACTTGGCGGTCTCGAAAATCACCCCGTGCGCGTCCCGGTAGAAATGCGAACGGTCCAGCGCGGACACGGCACGACCCACCGCTTCCTTGTCAAGCAACATGGAGCCGAGAACGGCGATCTCGGCTTCCTGGGAATGTGGCGGGATGCGCTCGATGCTGTCAGCCATGGCGGTGTGCCGTGGGGCTGCCGCAGGCTATCCCCGCGGCGCCGGGGACTAGGTTCCCTTGACCCACAGTTTCACGTTGGCGGTCACGCTCATGTCGCGGAACCGCGCGGACTGTATGCGGATGTCCACCGGAAACACACCGATGTCCCGGATGGGCTCGGCGAGCATCACCGCGTGACGATCCACCTTTACCCCGGTATCCTTCTCAACGTGGCGTGCGATGTCCTCTTTGGTGATGGCCCCGAAAAATTTATTGTCCTTGCCCAGCTTGACCAGCACGGTGACGGTATTGTGTTCCAGCTTGTGCTTGGTCTCGTTGAGCGCCGTCTCCTCCTTCTGGCGACGGGCGCTCTCGTTTTTTTTCAGATCTTCGATGAACCGCAGATTCTCCTCGGTGTAGGGCAGCACCAGTTTCTGAGGCAGCAGGTAGTTGCGGACAAACCCCTCCGAAAGGTCCTTCACCTCGCTCTTCTTTCCGACGTTCGGCACGTCGGCCGCCAAAATGACTTTCATGCTCGTTCTCCTTGGAATACCGCTGCGTACCCGGCAACGTCCGCGGCGACCCTACTCCTCGTGAACCGCGGTGAACGGAATGAGCGCCAGCATGCGTGCGCGCTTGATGGCACGGGCCAGTCGTGCCTGGTGTTTGGCGCAGAGCTTGGTGGCACGACGGGACAGTATCTTCTTGCCCCGGTCGCCGATGAAGGACTTCAGCTGGGCGACGTTCTTGTAATCGGGTTCGGTGCGCGAGGCGCACAGGCGGCAGACGAACACCCGGGGTGCGCCACGGCGGAACCCGCCTCCGCCTCCCCCACCACCTCCTCCGTACTGCGAACGCCCGTAGCTGCGGGACTGCGGTGACGACGGTCTCGGTCTCATGGACTACGTATCTCCTTCCCTATCGATTGGTGTATGACTGTTCAGAGAAAAACCGCGCTCGACGCCGGTTTCCGACAGGTCAATTCATGATCCGCACTTTTTCAGAGGCCATGTGCAGGGCCTTTTTCTGCATGATGTCCACCGCCTCCTCGAGGGTGAGCTCAACGGAAACGATGGTCAAATCGTCGGTCCTGGGCAGTGCGAACGAAAGGTACCGCAGGTTGTTGGCCAATACCCGGGTGACCGCACCGTCCTGCATGATGAACCGCGGCCCCTGCTGGAAGTACCGCACGACGTTGCCCTGCGCCTTGGTGAACGTGATACGTGAGTACGGCGGCTGGCCGGCCATGGTGTCTATGACGATGGTGCTGGACTGCGCCTGCCGCAGCGAACGTGTCACGATTTCCATGATGCCCCGCGCATCGCGTTGCAGGTTGATGCGCACCGCATTGAGGCGGTTGAACTTCATGATATTGAGCATCATGGACGTCAGCCCGATAGCAAGGACACTGATCGCCGCGGTGACCACCATCAGTTCCACCAGCGAGATACCTGCGGACTTCCGGGGGTTCACCATGTGAAGTTGACCCCCGACAGCGTCTGGCCCGGCAGCACCGTCAGTCCCGAAGTCGAGCGAACGCTCGTGACCGGCACCGTGCCCTGCAACACGGTGTAGTAGGCGTACACCCGGTACGCACCGGCGGCCGCAGCGCGTACGTCAATGCCATAGGTACCGTCTTCACCGCTGCTGCCGATGTAGTACACCGGGCCGGTGAGCGTCGCGGCATTCAGGATCGGCGGAGTCGCTACGGTCACGGTGGTCGCGATGAGGGTCACCCCCGTGCGCACGGGTTCCGACCCGGCCACGACCGAGCCGGCGATGCGTCCGAACGCGCCGGTGATGGTGAACGTCCCTGCAAACACCGTCATACCACCGGTCACGGTCACCGGCAGCTGTACGGGAGAGGACTTTTCCCCGGAACCGAGGACCGGCCTGATGACGTAGCTGCCGGTGGACAGGTTGGCGATTTCATACCGGCCGTCACCACCGGAGATTCCGTCGCCGCGAACGAGGAGCGACGTGTCCTCGGCCACCACCACCACCCCCATCAGCGGGTTGATGCTGTCCCGGGTGATGAAGCCGCGCACCGCACCTCCCTGTGACAGGATGAAGTCAACACCCGAGGTAACCTGCCCCTGCTGCACCATCACACCCTCGGTCAGCATGGACACGTACATGGGGTTGATGTTGCCGGGGTTTGCGGTAACGGCGTATGTCCCCGGCGGCAGCTTCAGGAAGTAGTTGCCCAACGCGTTGTGCTGGACCTGCTGGTAGGATGCCGCCACGTACACCGGCGGCGAGATGACTCCGGTGTACGCATTGATGACCCGCCCGCTGATGTACCCGGACTCCTCCCCAACGGAAAGTATCGCCGACGCAATACCTCCCCACGGAGCGGGCGGCTGGGTCACCCCGTTGGGAACACCCGTGGAAACCGACGCGGCCACGGTGACCGAGGATATTTCGAGCATGTTGGCGTTTGACGACACGATCACCACCCAGGTCCCGGTAGCGACTGACGTCAGGGCGAATACCGGCAGCGGCGGCGTCCCCTGCAGTGTGACCGACACCCCGCTGGACAGACCATCCGTCGCGGTCACCATCGCGCCGCGCGCCGGCACGCCGGCAATCACGGTGGCCATCAACCCGCTGTTGCCCGGTACGTGCACCAGCGGTTGCGCCAGGATGAAATCCCAACTGTTGTTGCCGCTGTCGTAGCACCTGCCCAGCCCGGGAGTCACCGAGTCGTTCCAGGTCTTGCGCACGTATTGCTGGTTGCGCTGGAACCCGATGTTCTGAGTGATGGGGGTGTCTTCATGCCGGGGAGACGGGCGGGGCACGCCGTTCTTGCTGCCGCTCCACCCGACCAGGTCCAGCTCCGCGTTGTCCGACAGCCGCAGAATGGACAGCGCTCCTGCAGCCTCATGCTGAGGGTTGTCCTCGCGGCACTTGATCACGTTGGGGTACTCGGGGGTGGTCGGGTCGTACACCGCATCCGCCAAACGCGTAACGCCGCACACCGTCACCTGCGCGGTGTTGGCGATGAGGTAACCCGCTTTCGGCGGGATGGACGTGGAGAGGTACTGCAGTTTCACGTTGAACGGCGCGGCGTCCAGGGGGTAGTACTTGAGGGTAATCAGATCCGTGTTGCTGAACGGATCGCGCATCAGCCAGGTGTATGTTGTTGGATTGAACAATTCCACATACTCATGATCCACACCGGTCAGGGCGTTGACACTGCTTGCCACTACGCTGGCGATGACCGGGTGGTCGTTGATCCACGCGGTTCCGAAAACGGTGCCCGATGCCTGCGCAACCAAATCGAAATCCTGCGTCACCAGCGCCGTGCCGACCGACAACCACGCGGATTTCGGAAAGTACCCCCGGGCGGACGCCATCAGTACGTAGCTGCCCGGCATCACGTTCATGTCATATGAGCCGGCTGCATCGGTCTCGTCACGCCAGCCGATGTTTTCGGCGACGGTGATCACCGCTCCCGCAATGGGAGCGAAGGTCGCGGCATTACGCACCTGCCCCCGAACGATTGCGTTGGCAACGCTCATCGCTGGGTTGGACGTCACCGAACGCAGCTGTGTCCGTCGCCAGCCGTTGGCGGTCTGCCAGGCGACAGTGACGGTGATCTGCCGCATGCCGGTGTCGGGAGTCGTCGGTGGGAGCGTCTGAACCACGCCGTTGACCTCCTGAGCCACCTGCACATAGGCGACCCTGGTGAACTCCAACCCCCCTTCCAGGATGCGCTCCGGCGGGAAGTATCCCCCGTCGTACGGGATGGGCGGGTCGAACTGCGTCAGGTACACCGGCGCCGAGGTCACGAGTAGCCGGTAGTAGTTCATCTGTTTGAGTATCTGCATTTTCTCCTGGGCCAGATTGGAGGCGAGCATCTGGGACTTGGACATGAGCACGCCCTTTGCAATGCCGCCGAACGACATGATGAAGGCCATGACGACTCCGCCGATGATGACCATCGCCACCAGCACCTCCACCAGGGTGAACCCCCGGCCGGACGGCGCACGCGCAGGCATGGCAAACAGCGGTTTCATGGGTATGCTCCCGGAATGGGATCGCGACACGAGTCGCGCACCCCCTGAAATGTAAATCTATACATCATAGAGGCGAGCCTTGTCAAGCACCGGCGGTCATATCCATGGACACACCAGCGCATCGTAGGCGTGAACGCGCACTCCGAACCGGCGTGTTTCCCTCACCACGTTCCGCTGGGCGGGATCTCCTGCCAGGATCTGCGCAACAGCACCACGTTGAGCGTCGGCAGATCCAGGTTCTCATCGTAGAATATGATTGTGCGTTCCGCGCCGACCGCCTTGCTCACGTTGCCGACCACCCACACCGCGCCGTAGATGTCCATCGGTCCTTCAATGTTGTAGTTGCCCCCGACGTACAGGAATCCCTTGATCCCCACGTCGGTGTTTCCGGCGGGAGGGGGGTTCTGTCCGCCAGTCCAGGTTTCCGCGCCGAACCGGAAGGTGGGGCGGCAGGTCTGGTATCCGTTGTCCGCCGGGTACTCATTGATCGCCGCGGTGTCCCCTGTGGTTTTGGTGATTTTGGCGTACTCCCGCCAGGCCTCGGACGGCACGCGGCAATTCTCCAGGCCGATTTCGTTCCAGTACAGGTTGTCCCCGCAGTAGTTGGTGAAGTTGCCGCGGATGATGATGTTGCCGATGATGCCGCACCCCCGCGCACCGGTGCCGCCGGTGAATATCACGTCGTTGTCCCAGTACCACGTGAACGAACTGGCGTGCCAGGGGTGGCGCCACGGGTTCTGGAAATGCCGCTGCCCGGTGTGGCTGCCCGAGCCGCCGCCGAGGTTGCATGAATAGTTGTACCCCGATCCGACCCACCATCTCCAAGGATGCCCCGGAGGGTTGGGGTTGGATGACATCTTGGAGCAGCCGTAGATATTGAGGGTGTTGGTAGCCGCCGCTGAAGAACGCAGTGCGGCGAAGTCCAGCACGGGGAGATCCGGCACCGGGTAGTCGGACCACCATTCCACGCCGTCGGTGTTGGGCGGATCTATGCCGTTGACGTCACGGGCATACTGGCCGAACCCGGGAGCGGCCACCACCTGCCGCGAATACTTGCGGGGGAAGTAGTCCATGGCGGCGTTCGCATCGGTGATGTTGATATTGCCGTGGGCCATGATGGCGCCCCAGTGGGCGGAGAAGGCGTTGGCCCAGGTGATCACCCCGCGCGAGATCATGGCACCGGGTACAGCGGTGTTCCGGAAAACCGCACGTATCGCACGAACCTCCTGAGAGGTTTGATCTTTGCCTTCGCCGACAATGGTCACCTCGCGCAGGTTGGGGCCGCTGGTGATGCGTATCCGGTACGACCCGCCGTCAACATCCGTGTGGGTTACATCGAAGTTGTACCCGGGAATCGCGTTGCCGCGATAGGCGTTGTCCCAGGCGCCGGTGGACTCCTTGAGTTTCCACATACCGCGCTCCACCGCGGTCTCGGCGATGTTGAATGCGATGGTGCTCTTGCGCTGTTTGTCGGTCTGGCGTGATTCCGTTTGCACCATTTTTACCAGGTTGGGCACGATGATGAGCAGCAGCAATACGATACCCAGCGCGATGGCGAGCATCTGCCCGGATTCATTCTGCTTCATCGCACGCACCTCCCCGCCGCATCACCCGCGGCACTTCATCCGACAATAGATATACTCCGTTTGGCGCGGGATATCAAGTGTTTTCAGATGCCCGGCACCGGCCGGCAGGTTCAGCCACGAAAATGCGCCGGGACGCCGGTGTTCAGAGAAGAGTCTCCACCCCGTTCAGAAGCGGTACCCCAGACTCACGTTGAACGAACTTCCCAGTTCGCCTGCAGGCAGCCACGCGATATCGAATAGGACGCCGTTCCACGCGCACCCCGCGCCGACCGAGAGACCGGCGAATCCTTCAATATCAGTCATCGTAGTGTACCCCAGACGCAGCGGCACGGATACCGGACCAGCCTCCAGAGTGTACTGCATGCCGAACCCGACGACGAGATCCGCATCGTTGGGAACGCCGACATCCACCACCGCCAGCAACCGGGACAGCAGGCGGTACGACGCGCCGATCCGGATGAGCAGCGGCATCGGATCCGCCTGCTCGATGAACCGCATCTCCCCCAGCAGGTTCTGCAGCGCGAGCCCCAGAATCAACCGGTCGGTGACCGCGTACGAGCCACCCAGATCGAGTGAGAAGGTGACCGCGCCGTCATCATCTATTATCTCCCAGACATACTTCACGCCCGCGCCCAGGGCGAGACGATCGGTGATCGGCCGTGCGTACACAACGCTCAGCAGCAAGCCGCTCGCCGAGAAACTGTCGCCGAGGGGTGTACCGGCGGCATCGTAGCGGTCCATGGCCCCGCTGGTATAGTACTGCATTCCCAGCCCGAACGCGCCGATACCCGGCACAGGAAGCGCAGCCGCGGCGTATCCCAGGGTGATGTCCGCCACCCACCGCTGCCACGCCAGCGACACCTCGCGATGTCCCTGGGTAGCGATACCCGCGGGGTTCACCAGCACGGCGTTGACACCCGATAGCGCGGCGTACGCGCCGCCGAGGGACAACACCTCCGGTGCCACGGCCAGCTTGGTGAACGACGCTCCGGCGGTCCCCGCATTGGCGTTGGCACCACGGACGCCGCCGGCGGCATGCAGCAGCACAGCGAGTATCACGGCGATACGTTTCATCGGATCAGGCACCCCCTGTCTTGGACGGCATCGGACTTACAACCCGTACCGGACGCCGCACAGCACGTGGTATGCGGCGTAGTTGTACGCGTAAGCCTGTTCGAAGTGCGTGTTGGCGACGGATACCAGGTACGTCTGCGTGAAGAATCCCTCCAGGGAGCGGAACAGCGGGAACCGCACCGACGCCCGAAACAGGTGCGACACGGTGTTGACCCGGTGGTCGGCGTATGCGCCCTGGGCGTCCTGCGCGAGCCGTCCCGAGTACACCCTGCCGGTGAGTGCGTAGTCGGCGTCCAGCGAAACTCGGAGCCGGTTGAAACCGACCGCGATCCCCGGGCGCACGGATCCCTCGAGATACCCGTAGAAGTCCGGCACGTACCGCATCCGCGCGGCATCGTAGTGGTTCTGGTTGGAAGACGTCACGCCCAGATCCAGTCCCGCACGAACGGCCAGCGTCACCGGCCCGGTCGGACGGACCGCACGCGTCGCCGTCACTTGGGCAGCAACGACCACGTCGCTGCGCACGTCACGCGAAAACGCGCCGTCCTCCGTCACCAGGTGCTGGTCCGTGAACGCACGCTGCAGCAGGTACAGAGCGGAGGAAACCGTACCGCCGGAAACGGGCAGGCGTCCTTCGAGCGACAGTTCGTACCCGGTGAAGTTCAGCAGGTCGCGTCCCGGCCCCGCGGTGGACAACTCCAACCCGTACCGCGAAGCGGCGATAGAGTCATAGTTGTAGAAGTCAACGTAAAAAAATCCGGGCGAAACCGTCACCCGGGCACGATCGCCCAATGAACGCTCCACTTCCAGGGCAAACCCCGTCCGGGTGTAGTCAAACAGTCCGCGGTACCACTCCTCGTCCTGCGTCTCCCGCAGCAGCTGGTTGGTGTATCCGAAACGCGGCTTGAGCTTCCACGCGCCGTCCAGCGTGAACACCGGTTTCACGTACACCGTGCTCGTCATGGCCTGCTGCACCAGCGTTCCGCCGCCCAGCAGATCGCGGACATCGCGGACGCCCCGGTACTCGAAAGAATAGAACGGCACGATGGAAAGACGCTCCGAAACGCTGAACGCCGGTATCGCCGTCAAGGTGAGCGCCGCACCGTACGACCCCGGCTTGTCGCCGTAAAAGTATCCGCCGCCCGCCGCCTCGCCGTAGGCGTACCAATCCCACCGGACCGCGCCTGCGTTGACGGCCAGCGCCGTCACGCCGCAGACCGTCAACCACCGTCGGCAAACCGCCCGCACCGATTCCGCATTCATGAGTTAGTTCACACGCCGGTTGACCTGCACGATTCCGGCATCGATAAAAATGCGCGGCTCCACGACCAGATCCACTTTCCCCTCGGGACCGTTGAAATCGGAACCGGAGTAGACGTTCTGGAAGTTCCAGCGCAACAGATGCTCCTCGTTGAACCGCCCGCCGCTGCGCAACGACAGCAGGTCCGCGGGGGTCGCTTCATTCCCATCATTGTCCACCAGGTAGTACTGTTCCCGGTAACTGCCGTCGGTGTATGCGAAACCGCCCGCGGTTCCGGCTACGGTCCTGATGTTGGCTGCCCACCACGCGTCGAACCCTGCCGCGTCCAGCGGGTGCGCCGTGTTCCCGCCGACGATGTACTCCACGTCGTCCCACCCGACCACATCCGTGACGCCGGCGCGCGGGCGGTACGCGATCTTCTCCCGGAGCACCGGCACGCCGTTGTCGACCGTCCGTATATCAAAATAGTAGTTGTTATACCAGTGTGCATAGCGACCGTCGGTCAGCGCGAGGTGTCCGCCCGTGAAACCCCACCGCACCTCATCGACGGTGTTGCCGGCGGATTTCTCATCGCACACCGTGAAATACTCGGGCTGCACCGCACCGGAGGTCCAGCCGAGCCAGCGGGTCGCCACGGTCAGGTCCGTCGGCAGCTCGCGGTTGAACTGGACCTGCCAGGTGAAATAATCGAACCGGTGGTCGCGCTCATTGAGCACCACCATCTTGAAGGTGTCGGGATGCGGCCGCACGATGTACTCCTCGATGCGCACCCGGTGGCCGAAGGCGTCCACGACGGCTTTACCCTGCTGGTACTCGGCGTACCGCTGCTCGTCAGCAGCCACACGCTGCATCTGCTCGCGGGTCATGGTCACGCCGACCTCGCGCACCGCCTCCGACCGCGCGGCGAGTCGTTCCTCACGTCGCGCCTCCCGACGATCCGCCGGATCGAACGGTTCCACCGGCGCCAGCGGCATGTCGCGCAGCACGCTGATCTTCTCGCGGGGCCGCAGCTCCACCTCTTCACCGGCGAGCGTCACCACACCGACACTCCCCTCAAAAACGCGCACGATCGCGGTGTCCCGGTCCTTCACGGTCACCGAAAAAACGGTCCCGCGCACCGAACAGACCGACACCGGCGTTTTGACGCTGAACCGGTGTCCGGGCAGTAACTTTTTGACGGCGCAGCGGATGGAACCGCTCTCCTGGAACACCACACGTTCGGCAGCGGCCAGCGCGGCCAGTCCGACGGTGGTGTGCTCGGTGAGCGTGATCCTGGTTCCATCGTCAAACAGGATGCCGGCACCTGAACGGGCGCCGGTCCTGACACTGTCGGACTCCTCCAGCGGGCAGCCGGGGTACGCCCCGGCCCACGCACCGCTGCGCGCCGACAGCACCGATACCGCACCTTCCACCGAGATGACCACCGCTTTCGCCGCGTACACCAGTGACGATATACAACAGCCGAGCATTACCAACAGCACCATCCGTTTCATCGCCGTTCCTCCTCACAGCACCCTGTATTCGCCGGAATCAGCGGACGATCGCGAATTTTTTAAGCTCGGTGTATACGCCGCCGGCCTTCAGGTGGAAAATGTACACTCCCGATGCCAGCCGTCCGCCACCGTCGTTGACCGGCTCCCAGGACACATCGTGCCGCATACCGGTGGCCAGCTCACCTACGTGCAACGTGCGCACCAGTTTCCCCGCCATGGTGTAGATACGCACCGTCACGGGCAGCGTTGCCTGTCCGGCGTGCTGCGGCAGGGCGATGCGGAACCGCAGAGCCGCGGCGGCCCGCGCAGGGTTAGGATACACGTACGCCGCGAACGGACCGTCGTACGGCTGGGGTCCCGGCTCCATACCCGTCGACGTGGCGACCTTGAACACGGCGAACGCCGTCAGGTGACCGACCTGGGCGGTCATAGTACGTGTTCCCCAGTCTATGGACTGCGGACCGGTCTCGGGCACCCACCGGTTCTGCTGTTCGTTGAAGGTATGCAGGCGGTACTGCGCTGCCTCCGCCGGTACGGCGGCGCTGGACAACGCCAGATGGATGGTGACGGTGCGGTTCTGTGCCAGCGACGCCAGCGGTCCGCTGACCAGCAGCAACTGCATGTCGTATACCGCGCTCATCAGTTCACCCGGGTACGTGGTGTTCGGTACCCGGCGGGAGAACAGGTGCCGCGCCAACCCGCCGGCGCCAGCCTGCCGCATCGTATCCGGCTCCAGTTTGAGCACGACGATTTTGGTTCCGGAGGAAATGGCCGTCGGATCATCGATGCTGCCGGGCGGCACCTCCAGACCGGAATCATCCCCGTCACCGAGATACGCGGATCCGCCCATGAGCGGGTTGATGACCTTTTCGCTGCGCGCATCCTCACCGAGGTGGAACCGGTACCGGTCTTCGCCGGCTGCACCGTAGTAGTTGGCTGCGCTGAAGAGCAGTTCAAAGTACCCGCGCCCGAAATCGTCGCCGGCCGGGATGTACCCCAGCGCCAGCTGTTTGCGCGTCGCCGCGAGTTCCAGCGGTATCAGGAGTCCCGACGCCGCAGCGGTCGATACGATATCGCCCACGGTGTCCGCCCGCACCGGCTCGGTGATGAACCCGTACACAAAGTAGTACGTAAACGTACTGGGAGCCGCCGCCAGGTACTCCTCCCGCTCCATCATGTACCGCGATATCAGCAGGTACTTGCCCCACTCCTCGAACGGCACCGCCATGATGTTGGACAGGTCACGGTCCCGTTCGTAGGCGATGAACGCTTGCAGCCGCTGCTTGGTGAGCCCCGGGAGCCGGTAGTTCCTGACCTCGAAGTGAGGCCGCGGCTTGAGATACACCAGGTTCTTGACGGCATCAGAACCGGCCACCAGCCAGAAAGGCACAGGATCCACCATGACCGCGCCACCGTCTTCAGGAACGATCACCGCGTAGTAGGTGACCCCCGGTTCAAGACCGTTGATCTCGTAGCCGTTGACCTCCTGGGTCAACGGGTTGGTATTGACAAAACCCATCGCGAACCGGGTATGGTCACGGTTGGTGGCAACCACCAGTGACGCTTCCCGCCTGGTGACCTTGCCGCCCGTATCGGTGCGGATGGTTCCGGACACACGACGGCCGGTCTGGAGAGTCACGACACCGATGTTCGTCATTCCTCCGGTGCTCACCACGACGTCCCGAACCGCCGTCATGAATCCCCGCGCGAACACCTTCAGTATGTACGGTCCGGGAACAATGCCGTCGATGAGGAAATCCCCGGTGGCTTCCGTTATGCTCCTGATCCCGGCCATGGGATCCCCGCTGACCGCATCACGCGGGGACTGCAACAGCAGCAACGCCGCCGGAAAATCCGGCACATTGATCCCGGGCAGCTGCACCGGCAGGATGAGCGGCGCACCGTTCGCGGCAACCACGGTGCCCGCTAGGGCTCCCGCGGCATACTGCAACCGGATCTGTATGTTGGTCCGGGCGGCGCTCCTGGTCACATCTACGTTTGAGAGGACATACTCACCGAATGCACCCAACCCGGCGTTCGCTTTCGTCAGGTCTTGTTCACGAACGTTGCAGCGCAGCTCCCAGAACCTGATGCCCGGGTTGACTCCCGTGATGACAAATCTGCCGGCGGCGTCCGTATACGCCGTCAGCTCCATGCCCGAACGCAACTGAACATCCTGCGGCCAGGCGACAACCTTGACGCCCGCAACAGTGGCGCTGTCGGGCAACATGACCGTGCCGGAGATATCCACGCCCGCCTGCAACTGCAAAATCCCCAGGTCCACATCCACTACACCATCGGGGACGGTGATACCCGATTTGACCGTCACCACGTAACCAGCCGCCGCGTCCGCCGTGGGGGTCACGCGGACTACGTACGTGCCCGCGGGCATATTGGGGAAACGGAACCTTCCCGCCGTCGCCGATACGGTTGAAATGGCAAGTCCGGGCATTGTGGTGTCGCGGTACGACCCCTCCACGTACGGAAGCGCCCGACATTCAACCTTCACCCCCGTGCGTACCGCATTGCCCGCTGCATCCATCAGTCTTCCGACGATGGCTGCACCTTGGCCGAGAACGATGACCGGCACGCTGACCGTGGACTGCTGCGCTGCGAGGGCCAACGGCTGGCTGACGAGCTTGTACCCGGGCGACCAGACGGTCAGTGTATAGGACCCCGGCGGCAGTTTGGAGAACGAGAACGATGCATCCGTGACAGGTCTGGTGGAGAAGAACACCACATCTGCGGATGCAACCTGCATTCCCGAGAATGCATCCTTGACCGAGACATTGACGGTCTCGCCCGTGCCGAGCGCGGACTGCGGGCGCCTGACCGAGCCGAACACGTTGACCCCCGCGGAAATCCCGAATCCGACCTGGCGCGTCTCGGTTCGACCCATGGTCACCGCCTGTTCCAGGGGAAATGCGGTCCACCCCTCGGCCCGCAACCGCGACTTCTCGTGCCACATATAGTCGGTGGTCCGGTACCGGGCTATGTCCAGCGTGCCGACCATCGGATAGACATAGTAGATGCCCTGTTCCAGTCCCGGCATGGTGTAACGGATGGAGGTGCTGCTGACACGCTCTATCGAGGTGTCCAGCGTGAATGCGATGTCCTTGGGATGCATCCCGTCTTCCGCATCCGCACTCACCAGTTCCTGCGCAATCTCTCTGAAAAAGACCGGCTGCACTCGCATGAACCCGAACGGCCCATCGGTTTCCACCCTACCCGCCGCAACGAGCGCGTGGAACGACGTGGTCTGTGCGTAGAGCGCATCGATCAACGGTTCAGGACCGTTCAGGACCACCTGCAGCGTGGAACCCGGCTTGAGCGGTATGTCGCCGAGCGTCACCGTGGTTCGGCTCACCACGTATACGTCCCTGAAAAATGTTCCCGCATTCCCTGTTGCGGTGCCGAAAAAGTCCGCGTTACCGGACAGGGGCGGTACGGAGTACTCCGTACCCCACATGATCATACGTCCGGTGCGCAGCCCCTCTATCGCGAACGTTCCGTCAGGCGCAACCGGCCACACCCGCGGACCGTCCCCTTCGCCCCCAGTCATCACCGAGACCACCTTCACCGCCGAAAGGTCGACCGGCTTGCCGGTCGCATTGACGACACGCCCGCGCACTACACCAGTCGCCCGACGCATGAGTATCGGCGGAGCCTGGGTCACGGACGCGACGGAGGATATCTCCACAATCCGGTCGCTTTCCCCGGGTTCAATGTCCAGCGCGCCTACGCCGGACAATGACATGCTGTAGGAGGCACCCGGTTGCAACCCTATGACGGTGAACGTCGCGCTTGACAGATCCGCACCCCAGCCATTCACGGTGGACACGAAGACCGACGTCCATGAGCGGGTGAAGTCCTGCCGGTTGGTGAGCCCTATCTGCACCCAGAACCCTGGCGTTTGATTGCCTTCCCACCATGAATAGCGCGAAACGATGTCATTGACATCGTCCAGCACCCGGATGACACCGGCAAGCCTGGCCCCCATAGCAAGGGTAATGGGGGGATACAATATCGTTCCGGAGCCGACCATCACCGTGAATTCGCGCCGCGCGAGCAGACCGGACTCCACACCGAGCGTGTAGGTGGTGTTCGGGGTCAGCGCATCGAGTACAAACTGGCGAGACGCCCCCGGCGCGAGTTCCTGGTCGCTGAAGTACACCCAGCTGCTGGTGCCTCCCGTACCGTCTTTGGTGTTGGCGTATACGTTCACGTTCAAACCCTGTCCGCGCGAGTGCACGCGCAACTCGTCTATGGCTGCGGGATCGGTAGACAGCTGTACGGACGATTCCAACCTCGCCGCACGGATGAGTCCGATGTGATGCGTCACCGATGATGCCGTCACATTCAGAACCGTCGCCGCTGCGACATATCCCGGAGCCGTCGCCGATATCCGCTGTTTTGAGTTGGGCGCGACGAACAACTCGTAGCCGGCGACCGCCTGTGACACCCCCGGTCCTGCCGGCAGCGGGACGCGGACGTCGGTCCACCCGGAACCCGGGCCGCTCATGTTGTCCGCCCGCACCTGCACCCAGATGTCGTACATCAGGTTGTTCCACTGGTCACGCACCGTTCCGGCTTGCGGTGGATGGGGGAGTGTGACCAGGCCGGACACCGGAACTCCGCGTGCGAGGTTCGCCTGTACAGCCGTCCCGGTGGACAACGAAGCCGGAATCCCTTCCTGCGTCCACACGATGTATCCCGCCCGCTGAATGCTCACACCGTACTGTTCCCCGGCGCGCAAGCCGGACACCTCGAATGTGCCGTCGGCGCGGGTGTACGCCTGGTTGCCGCCGGAGGTTCCGCCGGCGCTGACGCGGGCTCCCGGCACAGGCTGGCCGGTCATCGCATCGGTGACCCTGCCCCGAATCCCGGCGGTGAGCACGGTCACGCTGGTGACCGCAACCGCATTGATTCCGTCCTTCTCATCAAACGTCGGATCATCCACTTCAATGCGCATCAGGTAGATGCCGTTCGCGACCGGGTTCCAGACGGGGTCCCTCCCTTCCCACGACAGCTGCACGCGCGCGGTCGCGGAGCCGCCCATCACCTGCAGACCCCATCCGTCGACATACTCCTGGACTGAGACATCGCTGGTTGAAACGAGCGCGTTGTACTGGTCTTCGGACAGAGGACCGATGAGGCGTGAGTAGTCCGGGTTGTTGTAATCGATGGTATCGTTGAGAGACTTCTTCAGCCAGCGGCGTCCCTGGTTGTCGTAGAAAAACATGCGCTCGTCCACCGGGTCAAATATGCCGTTGCGGTTGGTGTCTACGACCATGCGTACGCTGGCGCCGTTCTGCCAGAGCGTCTCTGAACTGCCGACGATGTAGGTGAACCCAACGTGCGCGGTATCATCAAACCCGTCAAAGTCCGGAGAGATGACCGGAGGGTACACGCCGAGATCGGCAATGGTTACCGGCGGTTTCGCACTGAGGTGCAGCGTCCCGGCGTGCCACAGTCCGCCGTCCCACGAAGCGTCGAAGCTGAGGTGAACAGTATCGGTGCGGAATCCCTGACGGGACGCCTGCAGCAGGTATCCGTACACATTGGGCCCCTGGTTCACCTTTAGCGTAACCGAACTGAACTGGCAGTTGTACTGAAGAGTGACGCCGAGGCCCGCATCATAATAGGTCGCAGGCGATAACAGGGTCGTCCGGGTTGCGATGATCACGTCGTTGGCCGGCTGGTAGTCGTTGTACCCGCCGGTGTCAACCAGGAACACCACCGCTCCCGGCATCGGCTGTCCGGCGGCATCGCGCACCAATGCCCGCAGGGTCACCGTGATCGTGGTTGCCGCGACCGCCGGATCGGTGAGCGATACCGCAGTGGTTACTACGGTGCTGCCGGTCAGTGTAAACGGACCTACGAATCCCCACGGCTCGGAGGGATTGCGCATGGCGTCGCCGTTGAGATCGGCGTATGCCCGAACGTAGTACGGCATTCCGTCCGGCAGGCCGGCGATGGTGAACGACCCCGGGCCGTAGCGCGTGAACGTCCCGCGCACCTCGTAGATGTCCCCGGTGCTCCCGCCGATACCGGCCTCCACGAAGATCTGCGGGGAACCGACGACTCCTGCGCCGTAGCTGATGCCTCCCGTGATGGTGTTGTTCCCTGTCGAACCCGTGCGATTGTACACGGTGATGTCCGCGTTTCGTTGTTCCATGGCGCCGCTCACCGCGAACGGCCCATAGAAACCCGCGGGATGCTGCTCCGCCGGCGTCATCGGGTCGTTGTCATCGATCATCGCCACAACATAGTAGTCCGAACCCGATGCCACGTTGTCCATGAAGTACGGCCGGCCGTTGAACACACCCGACTGGGGACCCAGGTTCAGCGTGCTGACAGGCGTCCAAGACGGACCGGGCATGCCGAAGCCGAGCATCACCTGCAGATCACCGGACACACCTCCGGTATAGGAGATTTTTCCAGACACCTTGGCCTGTCCGATAGAGAACCCGCCCGTTGACACAATAAAGTGGAATATCTGAGAGACGGATTCCGCGGCGCCGCCTGCCGACGATGCCCTGACATTCCATTCATAGATTTTGCCGAACTCAAGCGGCGCACCCCGCTGGTCAAAATTGTACTGAATGGACGTCTGCTGCGGCGAAATATCGTAGTACCCCCACATGAAACGACCGCCGTAATCGTAGCGCTCACGTACTTCTATCCCATACCGCCCGGCACCGGCGGCGGGCATCCATTGAAACACAACATTCGCCGGACCCGGCACCGCGGCGTTGTGCGAAGGGGCCATGGGAACGGCGTAACTCTGATAGAACCCGGTCACCTGCCACGTGCGGTACGTCGTAGTCGTCGGATCCACCAGTGCGAAGGTGTAGGTAAGGGGAAGCGCCGGAGGTTGCCCGTTCCACTGGGGTGCGTCGTTCTGCCATCCCAGCGCCCAGGACGACCATCTCCCGTCGGCATACCCTAAGTTCATCGTACCGTTCGTCTGGCCGCCGATACCCGGCCCGGTCACCCGCACGGCGGTCACAGCGGACGAATCAGCTTCCACCTCAAACTCAACACGGTAACGGTCCGGATATTCACACACTGTCCGGCACAGCGGTTTTTCACTCCAGAACGGATTGGGGACTTCATCGGTGCCGTCTACGAGAGCGATGTTCGGGATATTGATGATCTGACCGCTGAGCACCCGGACCGGCGTGGGACTGACGGTGGTGCCGTGTATGCCCCACGGGTCGTACTTGGTCAGATCCATCGTACCCCGGGTGAACAGCACCACCGCGACATACCAGGTCACCGCCGGATTCAAGTCTCGCAGCTGGAAGTGATTGTCCATGACCTCCGTGTGATGTTCCGGTTGGGTGCGGAACTGCGGGTCGCTGCCGGCGAAGGCAACCATCACACCGGTCCGTGTTCCGGTGTACACCACGTTCCCCTCGATGCTTCCCGGCTGCGGCGGCGGCATGGTGTAGTCGTGATCGAAGACGAACTCAACGTCGTTCGGGAACGTCCCCACGCGCAACACCTTCATCCTCACCGTCTTGCCCTGATCGGTCAAGAACGTGTACACATGCCCGGGGATCGGTTGCACTGCCGTGGGATCGGACCGGGTATTGGGAAACCCCACGACGGTCACCAGCGGTACATCCCCGTTATCATGTATGCCCCACCCGCCGCCGTACATCACAACCAGCTCGTTGGAACCGGAGTCGGAGGTATACCGCAGGTCTGAAATCTGCCAACCGACCATCATTCGGGCTTCAAAGTCGAAGCCGTCCATATTGAGCAACAGCACGGGATTCATCGAGCCGCTGCTTGCAGAGATCGCGATATCACGCCCGGTCACGGGACCCGATGCTACAAAGAACGGCGTCATTGAGTGAATGGCTTTGGGATCGCCCTGCGTCGGATCCATGCCCACCGGCGGCGGGAAGAACGGCGGAGAGTTGTCCTTACAGGCCATCACCCACACGTTGCTGTTGAACGGCACCTGCAGCTGGTATGCGACCGGCGGGGTCTCCAAGTACCCGCGGGCGGACGGGGTGCCCGCCACCACGCACGGCGTACCCCAGGCGCCCGATGTGGACGCCCACACCCAGATCTGCCCAGGCCCTACAGCATTAGAAAACACCGTTCCCTCCACCACCGCCTGCGCGGACGCCCACCCGGTGCACACAAGGCATACGGCGGCGGCAAATACCGCACGAAACATGGTGACTGGTCTCATGGGATGGATACCCCCTGGGGAGTAATTATCGTCGGGAAGCACTGCATGGCACTCCACAAAACATCCTGCATTGCATATGGAAACCCCGGCAGCATCGAGACATTCCGCTGCGACGACCTCCAGCGGGCGCGTTACAGCCCGACCGGCTTCGGGAAAATCACTTCCTTTACCATATGATATATACCAGCCACAGGGCCCGTCTGTCAACCGGATGTGACCGACATCACGAGCGTACGTCCGCCGGCATCCCGCTGCCGCTGCGTTCGCCCGACCCGGTGTCACCCGGCTCCCGGCGTACACATGGGGCGGGCCGGCAGCAAATCCCGGCCTTCCCCACCCGCGACCACTCCAATGATACACCACTTATCCGTGTTTGTCAAGACCGAACACCCGCACATGATTATACCCGGGCCACGGCGGCCTTCATATATTCCTAACCGGGTGTTTATCGGCCTCTTACATCCACACGGCATAGTATCACTAAAAGCACGCGGGAACACCCCTATCGGGAGGACAACGCACCGTGGCGAAAGCAGACCTGCATGTACACTCCAAGCATTCCGAACACCCGTCCGAATGGTTTCTGCAGCGCATCGGCGCCCATGAATCGTACACCGAACCCGAATTCATCTACGAAACCGCAAAGTCGCAGGGCATGGATTTCGTGACCATCACGGACCACAACCGCATCGATGGGGCGCTGCTGCTGCGGGAACGACACCCGGCGGACGTCTTCACCGGCGTGGAAACCACCGCCTACTTTCCCGAAGACGGCTGCAAAGTGCACGTGCTGATCTACGGTCTCGAGGCCGAACACTTCGATGAAATCCAGCGGCTGCGCACCGACATTTACCAGCTGCGCGACTTCCTGCAGGAGCAGGAACTCGCACACGCGGTCGCCCACGCCACCTACCCGGTCAACGGCAAACTGTCGCTGTCCGTGCTAGAGAAACTCATCCTTTTGTTCGACACATTTGAAGGGATCAATGGGGGCCGCAACGCCCCCAACAACGAGGGCTGGATGAACTACCTGCGCCGCCTCACGCCCGAACGCATCGAAGACCTGCGGCGCCGCCACCGCATCGAGCCTGTGGGCGGAGAGCCCTGGGTGAAAGGGCTGACCGCGGGTTCCGACGACCACGGCGGACTGTTCATCGGCAAGACCTTCGCGTCCGCCGAAGCCGCGACGCCGGTGGAGTTCCTGCGCCGTTTGCGTTCCAAAGCCGGCACACCGCACGGACGCCACAACGACTACCAGTCACTCGCGTTCACTATCTACAAGGTCGCATATGATTTCTCGCGCACCAAACAGGATTCCCCGGCCCGCACCCTATTCGGCCAGCTCAGCGAGTTCATCTTCAACCGACGGGAACTCTCTCTGGGGGACCGTTTCAAACTCAACTTCCTGCGCACGGGCTCCGGCGACCGCATGGACACGCTCATCGTGCAACTGGTGGACGAGCTGCGCGCACACGCCGACACCCCTCCCGACCGGCGGTTCGCCCTGGTGTACGACAAGGTGGCCGCCATCTCCGACGAGTTTCTCCTGACGATGTTCCGGTCGCTTGAGCGCGACCTGGCAAAAGGAGACCTGGCACGTCTCATCAAGAACATCTCGGCCTCCCTGCCCGGCATCTTCCTGTCGGTACCGTTCTTCTCCACCGCCAAGTACCTCGCCGACAGCCGGGGGCTGCTGCAGCAGCTCGAACAGAGCGCCGATCCCGCCGCCCGCCCCGCCGGACGACGGACCCTGTGGTTCACCGACACCCTCACCGACCTCAACGGCGTGTCCGTCACCCTGCGCGAGATTGCGCACAGGGCCCGCGAACAGAACCTGGATGTCACCATTGTCTCATCACTGCTGCCCGGCAAACAGACCGATGACCTGCCCGCCAATATCATCAACCTGCGCCACCTGCACTCCTTCCACCTGCCGTACTACGAATCGTACGTCCTCATGATTCCGTCCCTGCTGCACGCCCTCAAAGACCTTCATGACGCACGCCCGGACCAGATCTACATCTCCACCCCCGGGCCGGTGGGTCTGCTGGGCCTGCTGATGAGCCGCCTGTTCGGTGTCCCCGCCATCGGCGTGTATCACACGGACTTCCGTGCCCAGGCGCTGGACGTCACCGGGCAGGAATCCGTCGCCGGACTGCTGGAAGGGTACCTCAAGTGGTTCTATGGGGCGATGGACGAAATCAAAGTCCCCACCCGCGAGTATATGAGCATCTTGGAATCACGCGGCTACGACCGGCTGCGGATGAGCGTGTTCAAACGCGGCATAGACGGGTCTCGCTTCTCCCCCGTGCCGGGAGCCCGTGAGCGGGTGCGCCGCGCCTGGCGGCTGCCCGACGGACCCATGCTCCTGTACGCCGGCCGGATCTCCAAGGACAAAAACCTGCAATTTCTTCTGGATGTATTCGGACGGATGGCCCGCACCCGGCCGACCGCCAGCCTCATCATCGCGGGCGATGGCCCCCACCTCGCGGAGCTCCGCCGTACCATGCCACCGGCGGGAACCGTGGCGTTCACCGGCGCGCTCCGGCGCGACGCCCTCATCGAGCTGTACTCCGCCGCCGACGTATTCGTTTTCCCCTCGCTGACTGACACGTTCGGAATGGTGGTGCTTGAAGCCCAGGCCTGCGGACTGCCGGCGATCGTCTCCGACATCGGCGGGCCGCGCGAGATCATCGTGAACGGAAAGACCGGGTTCACCGCAGCCGCCAACGACCCGGTGGACTGGGACGAGAAACTCAACTATCTGCTGAACCTCGCGTCGGAACATCCCGCGGTGTTCGCGGGAATGCGCCGCGCAGCGCGACGCAACGTTCTCATCCGGTTCGGCTGGGACGCCGTCCTGCGCGACATCACCGGAGCGACGCACATCCAACCATCGGTGACGCTTCCCGAACTGGCGGAACCCGCCGAAACGGAACAATCTGTCACCATTCCGGCAACCGCTGCAGCCTGACCGTCCGCCGGCGTCTGGCACACAACATCACCGGGGGACCTCTGTCCGCAGGGTTCAGATAAGCCGGGGCTGATCCTTTCGGACATATGACACGCCGAGATGTCGGTAAGCGAGTTCCGTAGCGACACGCCCGCGCGGGGTGCGCTGCAGGAACCCCGACTGAATCAGGTACGGTTCATACACATCGGTGATGGTGTCCACCTCCTCGCTGACCGCCACCGCGAGCGTGTCCAGTCCCACCGGCCCTCCCGAAAACTTGTGGATGATGGTGTGCAGAACCTTGCGATCCATAGGGTCAAGTCCCTGGTCATCCACCCCAAGCGCGTCCATTGTGCGTTGCACCACCTCTGCCGTGATGTTCCCGTTTCCCTGTACCACCGCGAAATCGCGTGCGCGGCACAGCAGGCGGTTGGCCACCCGTGGCGTCCCCCGGCAGCGACGCGCCAGTTCCGCGCACGAAACATCGTCGATGCCCACGCCGATGATCCCCGCCGACCTCCGGATGATGCATTCCAGTTCCTGCGGCGTGTAAAATCCGATGTTCTCCACAATGCCGAACCGCGAACGGAACGGCGCCGACAGCATCCCGCTGCGCGTCGTCGCGCCCACCAGCGTGAACTTTTCCACCGGCAGGCTGAGGATTTTGCCCGCAGGCCCCTGCCCGATGGTCACATCCATGCGGAACTCCTCCATCACCGAGTAGAGCGCCTCCTCCACCGTCCGGTTCATCCGGTGAATCTCGTCAATGAACAGAATGTCCTGGTGCTGCAGGCTGCTGACCAGCGCCGCCAGATCTCCGGTCTTGGACAGCGCGGGTCCGGACGTGACCTTTACCGCGGTGCGGAACTCGTTGGCAATGATGTAGGCGAGCGTGGTCTTGCCGGTTCCCGGCGGCCCGCAGAAAATGCAGTGGTCCAGCGCCTGCCCGCGGCGTCGCGCCGACTCGATGAACACCCGGAGGTTGCTCTTCAGCTGCTCCTGCCCGATGAACTCGTCCAGCGTCCGCGGTCGCAGTGTCAGCTCCTGCTCGGACTCCTCCGGCAGCGGCTGCGGGGATGAAACCCGTGTACGCTGTTCCTCTGTCATAGTCAACGCTCCGACGCGGCCATGAGCTGCACCGCCTTCTTGAGCAGCACCGGCATCTCCCAGGCGTCCGGCGGCGCGTCGCCGCCCCGCTCGCGCATCACCTGCTCGGCGACCGCCCGCGCCCGCTGCTCCGAATACCCTAGACTGACCAGCGCCGACACCAAGTCTTCAGCCGCCCCGACCGACGCCAACCGTTCCGCGGACACCGGCGGCGCCGCCGGCAGCGACTTCAGCGATCCCAGCGACGCCAGGATCTTCTCAGCCGAAGCGCTGCGGAACCCGAACAGCGACATCAGCGCCTTGAGATTGCGCGATGCGACCGCCCCCCAGAAATCCCCGATATTGGCGGACACCTTGTCCAGGTATTCCAACGCTTTTTTGGGGCCGACATTGGACAGGTTTTCCTTAAAGGCGAGGAATATCTCCTTCTCCTGGCGTGACAGAAACCCGTACAGCACCGGCCCGCCCCCGCCGTACAGACCCCCGGAACACTCCACGATGCACAGCGTGATCCGCTGCCCCTCCGCGAGCCGCGCCAGCGTCGTTCGCGCCACCATCACCTCAAAGCCGATCCCGTTGACGTCCAGCACGCACGCGCCGGTCGCCTCGTCCAGTGCCGCCACCGTTCCCGTCAGATGCGCGTACACCGCTCAGCCTCCCCGCGCGCCCGCCGCCCGGCCGCACAATCGTTCCAGACCCGCAGCCGAATGGAAGCAGCACAACGCGATCGCCACAGCATCATTGGCGTGCTCCGAACGTATCGGCTCGGACAGCGAAAGATGCAACTGCACCATCCGGCGCATCTGCGACTTGTCCGCGGACCCGAACCCCGCGACGGCGGATTTCACCGACTTCGCAGAAAACTCGCTCATCGGCACCCCGTGCAAACCGCACAGCAGGTACACCACCCCGGTCGCCAGATACGCCGGCACATTGCTGCCCGCCGCCGTCGTGTACATCTGCGCCTCAATGCTCACCTGATCGGGCCGGTACTCCCGGAACACTCCGTCCATGGCCCGGAACAGCACGGCGAGACGCTCCGGCAGCGGAACCTTCGGCCCGGTCGACACATCCCCCGAATCGACCAGCTTCGCCGTTCGCCCCCGCAGCGACTCGATCACCGCCCAGCCGGTGTGCGACAGCCCCGGATCAATCCCCATGATCCTCATCGTCGGGACACCGCGCGAACCAACCCGTCACATAAACAGCCGTCGGTATGTTCAGTCATCACGGCAGGGGTGTACAAAATCACGCCGATGATGTCAACGCAACGTCAGCGTACCGGCATCCTGGAAGACGGTGGGAGCGGCGTACAGCAGCGATGATCGGCCGTGGTGTGGAACGGATGGACCGGAGACCGTCATGCCGGGGTGCTTATGTCGGTCCCGGCGGCCGTACGGCGTAGTCACGGGGGTACTTCGCGGCAACCACCATCACCACTGTGGAGACAGGCCGCCGCGCAGCCCGATCGGGTCGCAGCTGATGAACACCCCCAGCCCGGGATCCTGGTACCTCGCCCGCATGTACAGCAGGCCGTCGTCGGCATCCGCGCTCACGCCGTAACCGCCGACGTACTGGTAGTCGTTGATCGAATCCTTCGTCACATTCCAGCACTTCCCGTAGACGTCGTAGAAGTACTCCTGCACTAGGTTCCCCTGTCCGTCGGTGAGCGCCCGGGTGGTGCCGAGGTGGTCATACAGATAG
>Ga0209018_1000085_pt1 | contig 81111 bp, 70 predicted proteins | sample YNPBryBLVA2012_FD_185814 | JGI IMG/M metagenome (GOLD analysis project Ga0209018, IMG submission 185814) | Anoxygenic and chlorotrophic microbial mat microbial communities from Yellowstone National Park, USA - YNP Bryant BLVA 2012 (SPAdes)... ... | reverse complement strand
GACGGCAATCGACAACGCCATCGACATGGTGACGAGGGCACGCGGTGACATTGGGTCGTTCCAGAGAAACGTTCTGGAGTCGAACATCCGGTCTCTGGGTATCGCCAAGGAGAACCTGTCCTCGACCGAATCGACCATCCGAGACACCGACGTCGCCCAGGAAATGACCAATTTCACCAAGCTGCAAATCCTGCAGCAGGCTGGCATGTCGATGTTGGCTCAGGCCAACATGGCCCCTCAATCCGTGCTTTCACTGCTCAAGGGATAGTGTTCCTCAAGAGCCCTTAACAACCAAGGCAGGTGAAAACCTGCCTTTTTTTATAGAACCGCCTGACCCCAAAGATCGTACGCCTCCGCGCGCTGAATCTCAACTTGGACGATCATCCCTGGCTGAGCTTCGCCGGCCAAGTACACTAGGCCGTCGATTTCGGGGGCGTCGCGATGGCTGCGACCAATGCACCATCCGTCCTTGACCTGTTCCACCAGCACGTCCATTTGCCGCCCCACCCACTTGGCATTGGCTGTCCAAGAGATATGCTGTTGCTGTCGCATCAGGCTGTCATATCTTTGACGCTTGACTCGCGAAGGGACCTGGCCGTCAAGGCTGTAGCTTGGAGTTCCTTGTTCACGGCTGAACACAAAGGCTCCGACGCGATCCAGCTGGGCTTCCCGTAGAAAAGCCATTAGGTGCGCGAACTCGGCGTCGGTTTCGCCCGGGTATCCAACAATGAAGGTGGATCGGATCGCGATATCCGGCATGGCTTCGCGCATCTTGGCGAACAGGCTAAGGTAACGCTCGCCGTCCCAGGGTCGGTTCATGCGCGCGAGCACGTCCGGGTGCGAGTGTTGCAACGGCATGTCCACGTACGGCAAAACCTTGGGCAACGAGGTCATCGCCTCAAGAAGTTCCAGGTTAACCCGAGTCGGATAGAAATAGAGAAGGCGAATCCAACGGATCTGATCGATTTTGTTCAGCTGGTGAAGCAAACGGGGAAGCATGAATTTTCCATACAGATCAAACCCGTACTGAGTTACGTCTTGGGCAATCAGGTTGATTTCAATCGCTCCGGATAGCGCAAGGTCTTGCGCCTCGGCAAGAACACGCTCCATGGGCTTGCTTTGATGGTTGCCACGAAAGCTGGGAATCGTGCAGAAGGCGCAAGAGTGGTCGCACCCTTCGCCGATTTTGAGATAGGCCGACCAGGGAAGGCTGGTTCTTGCGCGTGTTCCGATTCCGGCATAGTGGTGTTGCGGCGGCGCAATGGCGACCCTTGACCCCGAGCCTTGCAAGGCTTGATGGGCGATCTCCCCGAAGCGGGCCATTTGTCCGACGCCGACGCATACGTCGATGCCAGGCACGAGCTCGACCAGTTCTTCGCCTATACGCTGGCTTAAGCATCCTGCCACCACGACGCACCTGGTTTTTCCGTTCGCTTTCTCTTTGATGGCCTCGCGAATGGCTTGAAGGCTTTCTTCCTTTGAGGACCGAATGAACCCGCACGTGTTAATGATCGTCAGGTCCGTGCGTTCAGCCGAACCGTCAACCTCGTATCCCGACGCCAAAAGGACTCCGGCGATTTCTTCGCTGTCGACCTCGTTCTTGGGGCACCCCAGAGTCACGATCTTTGCATTGGGGGTTCGTGGGTTCATAGGGCTCGATTATGCCACGCCCCTAAACTTGCTTCTTGGGACGGCTCAAGAAGTGGGTTCATGGCTGGTTCCCGCTCGGACAGAGTCGAGCGGGAACCTGAGGGGAGCCAAGCGGACCTAGAATTTCTTTGAGAATCCGATTTCCGCGTTGAACTGATGCATGTGCAGGGTGATCACTTGGCCCGGGTCGTTGGGGTTGATGCCGCGGACCTTTTTGTCTGGGCTGTACACGATAACCGCGTTGAACTCGCCGTTCTCGCCGACCTTTTTGCTCGCACCTAAAGTGAAGTGCCACTCTTGAACGCCGGGCGCCAACACATTGAACAGGATCTCGCTGGAGGGAATCGGCTGGCGGCCGTAGCTGACGCCGCATCTTGCCGTCCATTGGTCGTTCAAGACTTTCTGGTAGCCCAGCTTATAGATCGTCATATCGCGCCAGCCGAATCCGGGGCCGTTCTTCGAGCCCAGGCCGTTCGGCATGTTTGAAAACGGATTGCCGACCGACGGAACACCGCTGTAGTTAATTTGCCGGACATCGGCCACGACCGTGTCGTTCTCAGACAGTTTATAGGCCAGACCTGCCGTATAAGACTCCGGAATGTCGAAGTTGCCGTGATCGGCAAAAAGGTCGCTGTAGCGATGGAACCGGCTCATTTTGATCTTCGGCTGATACGCGGCCCCTAAGGTGAGTTGCGGAGTCACTTCGGCCTGCAAGCCAACGCGAACCCCGAATCCTTCGCTCGTGTCCTCGCCGTTGTTGCTTAGGTTATAAGGAGCAGAATGCGGCACATACGCGGCAAAGTTGGCGAGTCCGCTGGCTTCAAAGTATTGGCGGGCATAGATCGCTGAGACGCCGACCGAAGCTCCCGGCGCGACCTTTCGCGCGTAGGTGCCCGAAACGAACAGTTGCGAAAGGTTAACGCCGGCAACCCCCGCACCGAAAACGCCGTAGCCCCCGTTGGCTGAGGCCGGATAGCTGGTGTTCATGCCTCCGTTGCCGTATACGGCCAACCCAAAGGCGCTTCCATCGGGTTGCGTCCAGTTCACGCCGAATTCGGGAATCGGGAAGTTCTCGAGATTGCTGCTCACTCTGCCGGGCATGAAACCTCCCGGTCCCGTTGGCGCCGTGGCTGAATATCCGCGCATGGGTGAGAACAGCTCAAGACCGGCGTCCCAGCGCCGATTGAGGAAAGCGAGGCCTGCCGGGTTTGTGGACACGATCAGCGAGTCGAGCGGCATGGCCACGCCTGCGCCGACAAGCCCTTTCTGCTTTGTGCCCCATCCGACGGAAAAGTAACCCTCGGTGCTGTTAGCGAAAGAACAACAAACAACGAACAGACAGGCAACAACCTGGGTCTTTGGACCAAAAAAACGTGAAAACATAACTCCTCCTTCGCGGCCAAGGCCACTGACCTACTAAGATCCACTATTTTTGCCAAAGGTTTCAAGTGACGACGTTTTGAGGCGAGCCTTCGATGAAGCGCGCCACGTTTTGGACGGCGGTGTCCATCAGCCTTTGCCGCGCGGCCCGCGTGGCCCAGCCGATGTGAGGGGTGACAACGCAGTTTCTTGCCGATAGCAAAGGGTTGTCAGACGGAGGAGGCTCGTCGCTCAGAACGTCCAGTCCAGCGCCCGCGATCCGCCCATTATTCAAGGCGTCGGACAGGTCTTGGTCGACGACAAGCTGCCCCCGGCTGGTGTTGAGCAGGTAAGCCGAGCTCTTCATCATGGACAGCGTTCGCTTGTTGATCAAACCTCTGTTAAATTGGGTTAGGGGGCAATGGAGACTAATCACGTCCGAGGTGCTGAGCAGGCGCTCCAAATCGACGCCCCCTTCGACGACCGGATCGTTAAATTGCGTTTCCATCCCGAACGCTTGGGCGATCTTCATCACTGCAGATCCGATGCGGCCCGCACCGATCACCCCCATGGTCTTGCCGGCCAGCTCGACGAGCGGCGTTTCCCAATAGCAGAAGTCTTCGGAGCGGCTCCACTTGCCAGCGCGAACGCCGTCGGAATGCAAGCCGACGCGGTGGGTCAGTTCGAGCAACAAAGCAAAAGTCAATTGGGCCACTGACGGAGTGCTGTAGGCAGGCACGTTGGTGACGACGACCCCCCGAGCGCGGCAAGCGTCGAGGTCTAAAATGTTGTACCCGGTGGCAAGCACGCCAATGTACCTGAGCTTTGGGCTTTTCATAACCGCTTCGCTCGTGATCGGCACCTTGTTGGTCAGCACGATCTCGGCGTCCTGCATCCTGACGATCGCTTCATCCGCAGGCGTCCGATCGTACACCGTCAAGTCGCCGAAAGCCTCGAGCGGCGACCAGGACAAGTCGCCCGGGTTCAGGGTTTTACCGTCAAGAACGACGATGGGGATGGGTTTTTTCATGTTTTTACAGCCTAATCGCCGCGTAGTGGGCACGGTCGCTCCGCTTCCGGAGCCGGTCCAGAGTGTAGGAGTTGTAGGCTCTGATGTCGACAAAGCCCGCCTTTCTCAACATCTCGCGCACCTCCTCCTCCTCGTAGGCCCGTTGCACGTGAACCTCTTCGAACCGCTCGCCATTGTGCCAAAACTCCATTCGAACCGTGATCAACCGGGTCTCAGGGTCCCATTCGCCCTTCCAGTCGTACCTGAGCTTTGCCCGGGGATGAAGCCGTTTCTGGTTGAACATCTTTTCCTCGAAGGCGTAGGCCGTGTTCAGGTCGAAAATGAAGCTGCCGCCAGGCTTCAGGTGTTTGGCGACCTGATTCAGGGCCATCTGGAAGCGTTCCGGTTCTATGATGTTGTTCAGGCTGTCAAAGAACGAGAGCGCCGCATCGAAGGTCTCGCCAAGCTCGAAGGTCGAGGCGTCCATGCACTCGTAGCGGATGGGCAGTTTGCGTGCCGCCGCCTTTTTCTTGGCCTGTTCGATCATGGCCGGCGAAAGGTCGATGCCGGTCATCTCGAACCCTTCGCGGTGCAGCATCTCGGTCATCGTTCCTGTTCCGCAGCAAACGTCGAGGATCTTTGTCGGGTGCTTGTCCTGCTGGGCCAGCAACAGGAGGTAATAGCCCACCCACATGCGGTACGGGACGGCCGCCATGAGTTCGTCATAATAAGGGGCGACGGGGCCGAAGCTGGTCACGGGAGTAAACATACCCGTTCCCAAATTCCTGCGGCCAAGAGGCGTTTCGATGAAGCATCTATCGGTTCTTTTTGCAGTAGCGGCAATGGCAGTCGGTTGCACGCCGGGGGATCGGCATCAAATTGCCTCCAGCGGGCAAGAGGCCCTTGGCAAGGCGTATGAAGCCTCTTCGGTCGCCGTGCGTTCGGCGCTTTCCGCCGCTGCCAAGGTGGACCTCGGGTCGTCGAAAGTCGATTTGCAATCGGCTCGCGATCAAGCCGCGTCCGTTCTCGATAAGCTCGAGGGGCTTCCTATGAATGTCGGGACCGTAAAGGACCAGATCGATCGGCTTAGGCTTGAGATCGAGCGCATCGATCGGGCGATCGCTACGCAGAAACTCAAGGAGAAGTGGCAAGCCGCTTTGATGCGGGCGAATCAGGGGAAAGAGTTGGCGGCCGACCGGGTCGTCAAGGTGCGCGCCTCGTTGCTTAAGGCCAGTGAGGACTTCAAAGCTTTGGACTTGCAACTGAACGAAGCTCAAAAGGCGTACGAGGCGATTTCCGGCAAAATCGATGCCCTATACGGTCCTCAATGAAAGAGGACGGCCGGGCAACGTGAGGCTACGCACCCATCCAATCATCGAGAGCAACTGCCGCAACTTGCTCGAGTCGAGAGAACTGGCGATCAACCTCCAAGGGGCCTCTTTCCGCTAAAAAAGAAGCCCCCGAGGCAAAATCCCTCGGGGGCGGTCGTTGCTCTTCTGAGCTTACTTCGCGTCTTCGGTCTTGGTCGTGTCGCCAGCGGCAGGCGTGGTGCCCTGGTCAGTCGTGCCTTCCTCAGCCTTGCTGCAACCGGAAACGACGATGCTAAGAGCGCTCAGTGCGAGCAGAATCGTGAAAATCTTCTTCATATTCGAACACCTCCAATCTGGATCAGGCTTCCTTGCGGTATGCCCTCTAGTTGGCGGGGATCGACCCGCCTTTCAACGTTATACCAGCACGGAGGGCAAAAGCAAGCCTTTTTTCGGATTTTCTGCGGACATCTTGGCCTCGATCGCCCCGCTTGGACGGCGCACAATTCGAAACATAAGCCAAATCGCAAAACAAAAAACGGAAAAATCTAGCCTTTAAAAAATAAAACGTGTAATTTATGTTCGCAAAGCTAAGGATATGCTGATATGGCTTGTCGAGGCCATGGCGTGTCCCTCAAAATGCCTATCCGCTGGTTCCAAACCGAACGTTTCTCAAGATTCTAAGCTGATAAAGCGTGAATCCGATGAGCAACACGCCCATCATCCACGCCGCGGCCGTGGCGTAACCAAATTTCAGGTAAACGAAGGCGTTGTACCAAATCTCCAGTCCGATGACGTGCGTTCTTTGCAGTGGGCCGCCGCCCGTAAGCACGAAAACGCTTTCCATGCTCTTGAACGAGCCAATGAACGCACCGACCAAATTGATGATGATCAGCGGCTTAATGCTCGGAAGAGCGATGGTGCGGACCTTTTGCCAGATGCTGGCGCCGTCGAGGTCGGCGGCCTCGTAGAGCGATTCCGGGATGGTTTTAAGCGCGGCTATGTAGATGATGCTTCCGGGGCCCGCGCCCGCCCAGATGCCCGGCAAAACCGCCGCCAGCATCGCCCATGTCGGATCGCCGAGCCAATCGATCGCCACAGCGTCGTTCATTCGAAACGGGAGCCGGGTCAATTCGGCAATCCAGTTGAAGACAATCCCAAGCTGAGAAAGCATCTGGTTGAACAGCCCGTCCTCGCCCGCCGAGTAGAACTGCCGCCACATGAAGATGATAACAAGGCCGGAAGTGACCGCCGGCAAGTAGTACACCGTTCGGAAGAAGGTCTTTCCCCTGGGAACCTCGGAGAGCAGGATGGCCAAAAAGATCGGCAGGAAGAAGCCGATGCCGAGGCTGAGAGCCACGAACTCGAGAGAATTGCGGAGCCCGATCCAGAACGTGTCTTGGCTGGCGGCCTCGATGAAGTTGTCCACTCCGACCCAACGCGGCTCCTGCGTGATTTTATAGTCTTGGAACGCCATGGTCAGGCCGCGCACCAAAGGCACGTAGGCCCAAACGGCGATGGACAGCAAACCGGGAAGAAGGAAAAGCCACGGCAGCACTTGGCCCTTCCAGGTCCTGGTGCCGGCCATCGTGGCCAGCCCGAGTTTGGGGGCCTTAAGCTTCTTGCGAATCGCCCAAATGGCCGAGGCCAACCCGAACAACAGCAACCCGGCGACGGCGCCAGAGGCCATGGCGCGCTTTTTTTTCATCTCATCGCCGTCGACGAAGCCGAGAAGCTTGCGATCGGTCCGAGCGGCGGCGCGGTCGAGGATGTCCTTCGGGTCGCGGTTGGGGTAGAGAGCGTACTCGATGAGCGGCTGGTCCAGTTCCAGGTAGATCATCTGCACGCCCTTGCCGAACGGCTCGTGCTTGCCGTTGTCGAACAAGGACTTCATCGACTTCTCCCAAATCTCGCCGACAGGGGTGACCAACTCGTCGTATCCGTACTTGCGGAGCAGGGAGGGGTTGACCAAGTTGCCGAGTCCGTTTTCGACGTAGGCGCGCACGCGAATCTCGTCCGCCTCGTCGCTGCCCATGAACTTGATGAACTCCCATGCGGCCTGTCTGACCCGGGGGTCCTTCTGCTGGGCGTTGATGCCGAACATGGAGGCATTGATTTCGTTGCCGGTTATGCCGGTGGGGCCCTTGGGCATCGGTGCGATCCCGATGACGGACGGGTTCAGCACGTCGGCCTGAGTGTTCGCAATGACCGTGGACTGGTACCCGAACCACATGCCAAGCCGGCCCTGGTCGATATCCCTCCTAAGTTGAGCCGTGGTGTTGGCGACGCCTTTGTGCACCTTGCCGTTTTCGTCTGTCCAGGGGTCGGCCACCAGCTTGCGGTAAAACTTTAGCGCCTCAACTCCCGCAGGCGAATTGAAGACGCTCCTGAAGCGTCCGTCGGGCAGTCGCTCGAGGACGTCGCCGCCGGCCTGCCAAAGAAAGTTGCACCACCAATAACCTCGGCTCTGGGGACCCTTGTCGAAAGCGAAGCCGTACTGGCTCCGTTCGGGCTTGCTAAGCTTCTTGCAGTATTCGTAAAACTCGTTCCAGTCGCGGGGCGGCTTGTTCGGGTCAAGGCCGGCGTCGCGGAAGAGGTCCTTGCGGTAGTAAAGAGCCTGGACGAACTGGGCGTAGGGAATGGTGTACATGTGCCCATCCTGCCACAGCACTTTGGCGATGTTCGGGTGGATCTTTTCGAGGGGCTTCGGGTCCTCTTTGACAAACTCATCGAGGGGGTGCAGAAAACCCTGGTCGATGAAGGAGTATAGCTGTCGAAAGTTGACGTAGATCACGTCCGGACCGACGCCGCCGGCCAACGCCATCAGCAGGCCGGACTCCATAGCAGGCCCCTGGATGTTCACCCCGTTGACGATTTTCAACTTAATGTTCGGGTGCTTTTTGACGAAGGCCTCAATGATCGCCCGGTCGGCGCGGGCGCTGAGCGACGTTTCGTCCTTTCGAGGCACTCGGAAGCCGGCGCCGCCCCACAGCTTGAGGGTCACATCTTCGGCAAGGGCCGGCGTCGCTCCAATCACGGTCAAAAGAGCGAGATGGATTCTTGCGCCCAGCCTCGGCAGCTTGCCCTGCGAGAGAGAAAAATGCAACGCGGCAAGAAACCGGCGCGCAGCCTGCACAAATTTGGTCAAGGTTTCGGGATTCATCTTCGTCACTTCTCCATGGGGATCACGATGCCGCGGATGATGACCTTTTGCGCAAAGGCGAATACGGTCAAAGTGGGAATCGCCGCCACGGTGAGCGCGGCCATCATCACGTACTGGGGCGCGGTTCCCTGGAGGTCATACAGCCAAACCATCAAGGTCCACATGTCCGGATCCTGGCAAACGAGCAAAGCGAACATGAACGCTCCGTAGGCCGCAGTGAAAGCGCCGAGCGCAATGACGGCGAAGATCGGTTTCGACATGGGCACAGTCACCTTGAAAAACATCTTGAGTTCGCTGGCGCCGTCGATCGTGCCCGCTTCGTACAGCTCGTTCGGCAGGCTGTCAAAGAAGCCCTTGAGGAGAAAGATCGAAAATCCGTTCGCCATACCGGGAAGAATCAGCGCGGCGAAGGTGTTCAGCATTCCCAACTCTTTGAGCAACAGAAAGTTTGGAATCATCACGACCTCGGCGGGAAAGGCCATGGTCGCCAAGACGAACAGCAGGATCGAGTAAGCGTACGACAGGTTGAACCTGGAGAGGGCGTAGGCGCAGAGGGGATTGACAATCAGCGCGGTCAGCACGGCCGAGGCGCAAAACAGGACCGTCACCCAAACGGCGCGCCCGTGAAGCAGGATGTAATCGATGACCATCGCGTAGTTGCGTACGATGTACCGTTGGCGCAGGGTGTCGGCGTGATCGAGCACGTAGGTCGCGTCTTCGATCCAGCTCGGCGGGGAAATTTGGCCGATCGCGCTGGCCGACAGTCCGAACTCGCGGTTAATGGTTTGGATGTCTCCGTATTTTTTGGCCAAATACTGCCGGAAACCGATCTCCGGCGACCACACGCGAATCGCATCCAGCGGGGCGGCCTTGGCAATGAAATCCGCGTAGTCGCGACTGGCCAAGTCGTCGGGCATCAACCGGGACGGAAAAGGCACCCTGTCAAAGCCGCTGAGATTCGTTTTGTACAGGGAATTAAGCGTAGAAATGTCCTTATACCGCTTTGCCAAATAGGCTTGGAAAGACTTGACGGCGTCGCTTGGCAGACGAATGCAACGGATGGGCAGCTTGTTCCGAACAAAATCCTCCCAGAGCTTCCTTTCAACGGGATCGTGCGGGCACTGAGGGACCAAATACGTGTTCAGAGCCTTGTCGCGAGGCAAGTTCGCGAAGTCCAAAAGGTAGCGCTGGTACAGTCCGTCGACGCTCAGATAAACGAGCCAGTGGCGGTCCAGGGACGCCTTCCACTGCTGAAAATGGACCATTTTGGCGGAGGAGTCGGCCACCCAGGGCCGGCTGGCCAGACGCTCGGCTGGCGGCATGACCTGCTCAAAGCCGGTGTTTTCCTCCGTGTAGGCAACGTTCAGCTTGTCAATGTTGTTATTGAATTTTTCGCGCAAAAAACGTCGGTAGGCGAGGGCCAGCTCGCTCGGGTGAACTCCGTAGCCCCGAAAGCCGCAAGAGGTATAGTCCAGCGGGACGGTTTTGACGAAGGCCTGCCATTCGCTGAGCAGTTTCTGCGACGGCGGCTGGGCAACGTTTGGAGGCATGGACACCTCGTTCGCCTTCTTGAAATCGGTTCGATAGGCGAAGTTGACCGCCTCCAGATTGCCTGCGTACTTGTCGTCGACGTATTTGGCGAAAAGGGCGTTCTTGTCGCTCAGGTAACGCGGTAGCAAGCGGAAGTCGTTCGTGTCCGGTCCGCTGGTGATCGACGTCGCGAGCATCAAGAGAAAAGGGTAGACAACAGTGATCCCGCCGATGGTCAGTACAGCGTAAATCGAGGCATCGACCAGGCGCATTCCCAGTGACTTGCGCCCCACCGCCGGTATGATTGGCACTCTGGTACTCCTGCCTTGGCGCACTATCACACCAATAGGCCCTTAGATTATAGAATGCCGGCGGCCCAGGGCGTGTTTCCGACAGCAAACTCAGGTTTGTCAGCGTCGGCCGACGTCCTGCGCTGGTTGCCAAGTCCTTTTCATAATAGGGCGTGGCCTACCGAGATTACCGACACTTTCTTGACACACTGAATGAAAAGGGTGAACTGAAGCGAATCGCCGAGCCCGTGTCCCCGTACCTTGAGATCACTGAAATCGCCGACCGTACCATGAAATCGGGCGGCCCGGCGTTGCTTTTTGAAAAGGTCGTTGGCCCGAACCACCGATACGGGTCTCCCAACCCGCAAAGCGCTGTTCAGGGCAACCCTTCAATCCATCCCGACGCATGCCCCTCGGGGGCTAGGGAGTACGGCATCCCGGTCGCCATCAACGCCATGGGCTCTCGGAAGCGGATGTCGCTGGCCCTTTCGTGCGAAGATTTTGAAGAACATGCCGCGCGCATCGAATGGCTGCTGAAGCTGGAGCCGCCAAAAGGGCCGCTCGACGCCATCAAGTTGTTGCCGTCCCTCCTGAAGGAGGTTAAGGACGTGCCACCCAAGACCGTCAGTGCAGGTCCCTGTCAAGAAATCGTGATGCAGGGTGAAGAGGTCGATCTTGGACAAATTCCCGTTTTGACCTCTTGGCCGGAGGATGGCGGTCCGTTTATTACCCTGCCGATGGTTTTTACGCACGACCCGCAGACAGGCAAACGCAACGTGGGCATGTACCGCGTGCAAGTGCACGACCGGCGCACCTGCGGCATGCATTGGCAAATGCACAAGACCGGGGCTCGGCACATGGAGTCTGCGCGCGAGCAAGGACGGCGGATTGAGGTTGCGGTGGCATTGGGTGACGACCCCGCGTTGACCTTTTCCTCCATCGCTCCATTGCCTCCCGGCATCGACGAAATGCTTTTCGCAGGCTTTTTAAGGCGTGAGAGCGTGAAGCTGGTGCGGGCCAAGACCGTGGACATTAAAGTGCCAGCCAACGCTGAAATGGTGTTGGAGGGGTACGTCGATCCCGAGGAACGGAGGCTGGAGGGTCCCTTCGGCGACCACACCGGCTACTACTCGCTCGCCGAGGAGTTTCCCGTGTTCCACGTGACCTGCGTTACCATGCGCTCGAATCCGATCTATCCGGCCACCATCGTCGGCGTGCCACCGATGGAGGACGGTTGGATGGGAAAGGCGGTCGAACGCATCTTTCTGCCGCTCATCCGTATCTCCGTCCCCGAGATCGTCGACATCAACCTCCCGGTCGAGGCCTGCTTCCACAACGTCGCCTTCGTATCAATTAAAAAGAAGTATCCCGGGCACGCGTTCAAAGTGATGAACGCCGTTTGGGGGCTTGGCGGGCTGGCGTTTACCAAGTTCGTCTGCGTGTTCGACGAAGACTGCAACGTGCAGGATTTAGGCGAGGTTCTTTTCCGTATCGGGGCCAACTGCGATCCGGCGCGCGACGTCCTGTTTTCGAGGGGGCCAGTCGATCAGCTAGACCACGCTTCGTTGAGCGAGGGTTTTGGCGGCAAGCTCGGCTTTGACTGCACGCACAAGCGAATGGGCGAAAACGGCTTCTCTAGGCCTTACCCGAAATTGATCAAAATGTCGGACGATGTCAAGGCCAAGATCGAAGGAATGTGGGAACGCTTGGGCCTTTGAGCCCCAGGCCCGGCTCCTTAGCACAAGGAGGAGGCCTTTGTCTGGGTTCGTTCAAAGATGCACGCCGAGAATGTCGAGGATTCGCGCCAGATCGTCGTCAGAATAAAACGAAACCACCATCTTGCCGCCAACTTCGGATTGCTCGAGTTTGACGGGCGTTCCGAAATACATGGACAGGCCCTCTTCGAGCTGTTTCCATGAGGGGTCGATCGATGGCGCCGAGGATTTGCGGCGCTCGCGAGGCGGTTTGGGAAGGTTGTCTTTCGGCCGGGCCAGACGCTCGGCGTCGCGAACGCTTAAACCCTTCTCCACGATTTGTTCGTAGATGGCAATCTGCATCACTTCGCTGTCCAGCGCCAGCAGGGCCCGAGCGTGTCCTTCCGTAATGGCACCCGATTCGATGCCGGCGATCACCTTTCGCGGCAACCGCAGAAGACGCAAGGTGTTCGCAACCGCGGTGCGAGACTTGCCGACCTTGTCGGCGACCTGCTCTTGCGTCATCCCGAACTCGTCGATAAGGCGCCGGTAGGCCTTGGCGCACTCGATGGGGCCGATGTCTTCGCGCTGGATGTTTTCAATCAGAGCCAGCTCGAGCGCGCTCTCAGGACTGGCCGACCGTACCACCACCGGCACGGTTGCAAGTCCAGCGATTCGGGCGGCCCGCAAGCGACGCTCGCCGGCGATGACTTCGTACTTGCCCTCGCTCAGCGGGCGCACAATGAGCGGCTGGATGATGCCGACCTCGCGAATGGATTGGGCCAGCTCCTGTAACGAGCCTTCGTCGAACCGCTCCCGAGGCTGGCGCACGTTGGCCTCCAGAGCCTCGATCGGCACCTCGCTCGGCGGCGAGTCGAACTGCTCGCCGATCAATTGAGTAAGCCCCTTGCCTAGCGCTCTTCGCATTCTTTCAGCACCTCGTCGACAAATTCCATGTAGGCGTTGGAACCCTTGGAGTTCGGGAACCGCGATATGGCCGCTTCGCCGAAGCTGGGCGCCTCGCTGAGCCGGACGTTGCGCGGAATCACGACCTTGGAGACCTTGTTTCCAAAGTATGCCCGAACCTCTTGAGTCACCTGAATCGTTAGTCGGTTCCTCGGGTCGTGCATCGTCAGCAACACTTTGCCGACTTCGATTTGAGGGTTCACGCGTCGTTTGACCAACTCGATCGTTTTCAGCAGCTGGCTCAGCCCCTCAAGGGCGTAGAACTCGCACTGCATGGGCACAAGCGCCTTTTCGGCAGCTGAAAGGATGTTGATGGTCAGCAGGCCGAGGCTCGGCGGCGCGTCGAACACGATCCAATCGAAGTCATTCACGATCGGCGCAATAGCTTCCTTGAGAATCAGCTCCTTGCCGACCGCATTAAGCAGAACCGGCTCGGCACCGGCCAAATCGAGCGTGGCCGGGATGACGCATAGGTTGTCCGCGATCGGCGTGACCGCATCCCGCACCGCGTTCGTTTGGCTGGGATCGTCGACGACTTCGCAAAGCACTTCGTACAGGGTCGAGTTCGCCTTTTGTTTGTCCACGCCAAAACCGGTGGTGGCGTTTCCCTGGGGATCGCAATCGACGAGGAGCGTCTTCTTGCCGCGCTGGGCCAGCCCGGCGGCCAAATTGACGGCCGTCGTCGTTTTGCCGACGCCTCCTTTTTGATTCACGACACCCCAAATCGGCATACGGTCAATTATGGCCTGATTGGATGGCGCTTAGCCTGAGGCGAGCAAACCAAAGCCCCCGCTTCAAGTGCAGGGACTCTGCGCGTTACCGACAGGAGTCAGGTTATACGCCCTTCAGCAGCGCCAAGACGCTCTGAGGGTCGTTGTTGGCTTGCGCGAGAACCGAAATGCCGCTTTGTTTGAGGATCTGCACACGGGTTAAATTGGTGATTTCCTTGGCGATGTCCGCGTCGCGTATCTGGCTTTCCGAGGCCGTGAGATTTTCCTCGGCAATGCTCAGAGATCGGACGGTCGATTCCAGGAAGTTCTTCTGGAATGAACCCAAGTTGCCTCGGATCTGCGCGACCTGAGTAATGGCGTCGTCGATGATACGGATGGCGTTTTGGGCGCCTGTCGAGGTGGTCACATCGAGGTCGGCCAGGCTTTGGCCGGGTATGACCGACGTGCCGAGGTCGGACGCGAACACCTTGGGCAACGAATACTGGGCCGACTGGTTGGCGTTGGCGCCGATCTGGAATCGCACGGTGTTGCCATCGAGGACGGCCACTTGAGTCGGGGTACCAGTCAAGTTGGCATTGCCGGCCTCGGTAAGGATAAGCACGTTGCTTTCGGTGTCGGTTAGCTTCAACCCGGACTCGCGAGCTCCCTGTCCGCCTGTGAAGGTCACGGTCTTGACCCCGCTCAAGGTTGTGGCCGACACATTGAACACGGCATCGACGCCGTTGTTCGCGGTTGCGGACGCCGCATTGTGTAGAATGTTCGACGGGTCGTAGAAGTTGAAGTTGAAATCCGAGCCGTAGTCGTTGGCCAGCAACTCGACGCTGTAGTTGCCGGCGGTGGGGCCGACGATTCGTGCAGTCACGCCGGTGGTCGACGACATGTCGTTGATTTTGGCGACCAGGGAGGACAGGGTCTCGGTGCCGTTGGATGTGAACGAATAACCGTTGATCACGAAAGCCCCTATTGTGGTCACGACCGCGTTCGGACCGGAGAAGTTCTTGCCAAGCGTGACGTTGGCCCGAGCGGCAGCCGTGGTGCGGGTCACCGTGATCGGGCCGGAGGTGAGCCCTTCGCCGCCGAAGTTGCCGCTCATGAAGATGCTGGCCACGTTCGCCGTCGACGTGACGTTGGCCGCAAGGCCCGCCGAACCATCGAGCAACTTTTTCGTTCCGAAAGTTGTGCTTTCTGCGATTCGGTTGATCGATTGGATCGTTGACCGAATCTGGGTCTGATTCGCCTGAACCGTGGCGGCGTCCACGACGGCCGTGTTCGCAGACTGGACTGCCAGCGCACGGATGTCGCGAAGCAACCTCTGAACTTCATCAAGCGCCGCTTCAGCGGTTTTCGACATGTTCACCGCGTCTTGTGAGTTTGCGATGGCTTGCTGAAGGCCTTTGATCTGAGCACGCATGCCTTCGCTGATGATCAGGCCGGCCGGATCCTCTGCCGCCGTGTTGATGCGCAGACCGGTGCTCAGCCTGGTGATCGTCATCGACATCTCCGCATCCGTGTTGCCGAGGTTGCGCAGAGCGTTCATCGCCGGTATGTTGGTGTTGATTCTTAAACCCACGTCGAGACTCCGTAAATTGGCAAACGACTTTTTTCGAAAATTCTTCGAGTTTCATGTTAAGTATTGGGAAGAAAGTGGAATAACTTTAGGTTTGGTCAAATTCTTCCGGTTTTTTAAACGCGTTTGGCTGGGGATGGCACGTGTGGCATGGCTCTTGGGCGGCCCTTTCCTCAAGCGTGGTTCGGCCCAGAGACAGGCTAAGAAAAGATTGTTTCTTTGTGTTTGCCAAATTAAGCTGCATCCGTTTGGCATCAATGTATAATAAGGCCACTTAGAGTGTGCCATGATCAGCGCTTTGTTTTCGGAGCTTCTTTTGTTTTTTGCCGGGACGACTGTCCAGACCGCCGAATTCACCGATTGCCTTAGCGGCGTGGGGGCAAAGGTCTTGGCTTTTTCGCCTTCGGGAAAGGCACCCGGCAGCTTAGGCCAGGGAATCGCTGTTGAGGACGAGGCGACAGCCGACGACCTGCAGCTGAACCCATCCGAGGGCACGATCGCCGTTTGGGTTCGGCCGGCTTGGAGCGGTTCCGATGGCAAAAGGCACTTGGTTTGGAAAACCAACACCTTGCGCGGTCGCTCGGTGCGGCTCGAAAAATCCGAGCAGGGCATGCTTCGCGTTGTTGTCACGACGCCCGAGGGAAACACGGCCGCCCGCGCGAGTGTGTCCCACTGGAAGCCCGGCGAGTGGCACCACGTCGTTTTTGGTTGGTTGAGCAACAACGGTAGAAACGTCGGCATGGCGCTCTGGATCGACAAAAAGGCGGTCGACGGACCGGTGACCCCGCACGGCGTGTTCAGCGCCGACGCCCTGCCAACCCAGCTTTCTTTGGGCGGCAAGTGCGCTTATGACGAGTTGGTCGTCCGACCCAGCCTCACCGCTGACAGTCAGCACGGCATGGTCGGTACGGTCTACCGGGATTATTTCCGGTCGGCTCCCTACCGCGGTCTGCGCGTCACGGCGGGAGCCACGCAAATCCCAACCGATGCCCGGGCGGTGGCCGGATTCGAAAAGCAGCTCGGGCTGGAGGCTCTGAATCAGGGGAGGTGGGAACGCCTTATTGAAAACGTCGAGCGGTACAGCCAATGGGCGTACTTCGACGGAAGGCCGTTTTCGTCGTGGTCTTCTTCGGACGCCTCGGTGGCTACCGTGGACAACACCGGCAGGGTGAAGGCGATCAAACCAGGACGATGCACGATTAAGGCCCGCTACCAGAACCTTGAGGCAAGCTATCAACTGGAGGTGGTTTCGCCAAGCCGGCCCGATCTGGGCGTCATTTGCATCGATCTATCGCCCAAGCTTCGTTCGGATGCGGTTAAGTGCCACTATTCCTCCGGGGACTGGGTCACCGCCCGCTTGCGCTTCGGAAACTTCGGTTTGAAAGCCCTCCCCCCGGGTGCCGGGTGGCGCTTCAGCTTGGCCAAAGAGGTTCAAGACGACTACCGGTACGGGCCCAGGGACCAACCGGCCGTGGTTGCCGAGGGCGTTCTCGATCGCGAGATGAAGCCGGGGGAAGAGGCCATGGTCGAGGTTCGATTCCAATATCCCGAGTCCAAATCGTGGATGGTCTTCGAGCTCGATCCCAAAGCAAAAATCCCGGAGGTTTGCGAGGCCAACAACGTCGTCGCCGAACTATCGGACGCCAGACCCGTCCACATGGGATTCAGCCCTGCTGAGCTGAAAAACGGTTACACGAAGCCGCAACTGGACCACGTCGGCTCGTTTAGCCTGTACGACTGGATTCGCGCCTTAAAACTGCGCATGGACGAGATGATGCGCGAGGCCGTATACCCCACGACCGGGCCCCATGGCATTGAGGACAGCTTCCGCATCGACAAGTTCACTGCGCTTGTGGGCGGGAATTGGGACGACGAGCCTTACAACCGAGAGGCCGCCTATTTCGACGGCGGTTTTCCAATCAACGAGCCAGTCAACTTGATGTCCCTCGATAGCGCGATCATCCACGAATTAGGCCACTGCCTGTTGAGCCAGCCGGACCTTTACGGTTATCCGGTGCGGGCGGACAACGTCTTCGTCACGGACGACGAAGGCAGGCCGGCGGCGGGGTCACCCGAGCTTCCCGTCGTTCGGGGCCGCGATCTGCCAGCCTCGCCGGGGGTCAACGTCGCCAGCTATGTCGGCTATCCTTCGCTGATGGACGGGTGCCAGCTTTGGCTGGAACCTTCGCAGGCCGGTCACGTTCAGTTCTTCAAGGGCTATCGCCAGGACCGCTTCTGGGGAACGCAAGGCCGGTTTATTCCGACAAGGGCAAACTGGCTGATGGTGAAAGACATTGGCGACAGGCCCCTCGTGAACGCCGCGGTGCACGTGTATCATGTGTCGCAAGCGCCGGTTCAGGACAGCGGGGCGAAGTTCTTTGCCGATCGACCAAAATTTGTCGGCAACACCGATTCCGAGGGCAGGTTTGTGTTTCCAGGCGAGACGGACCGCGACTGGGACGACCCGCTGACCGACGAGGTCGACGGTTCGGTTCCCGTATGGAACCCGTTTGGGACGTCGAAGACCGACACTGCCTTCACTCCGAACGTCTGGAGCGTCGACGGCCTCCTTTTGCTGCGCATCGTTTCAAACGGCCGGTCCGAGTACTTCTTTATGGACTTGACTCAGTTCAACTTCGCATATTTAAGCGGTGACAAAGTTCTCGGCAGTTATACGGTGCAGACGAGCCTGAATTCGTCGCCAAAACCGGTTGCGATTGTTCGGAAGCCAGTGCCGGAAGCGATCCGAAAGGTTAATCGGGCGCCCGTAGCCGTGGCACCGGCTGAAATGACGGTGAAGTGCGGCGAGGAATTCACGATCGACGGTTCGAAGAGCTACGACCCCGAAGGGCAGCCGCTGGCCTACCGGTGGGACGAGGCCGGCGCGTGGCTTCGCCTGCCGTTGTCGATGAGCCCGGTGCTCAAGCTCGCGGCACCCAAAGAGCCCGGCAAGAAGGAGTACAAACTTTGGGTGATTGACGGCGTGCGATCCAGCGAGCCGGCCATCGTCAAGGTCACGTTCGTACGGTAGTCGAAGACCTCGCTGGGTTAAGTTGTGTTTGGCAAGCCTTCAAAAGCGGCTAGGGCCATGTCCGAATTTTTGCAAAGTGTCGATCCTCAAGGCCTAGCCCTTTAGGGGCCAGCTTGGAGCGTTTCGGCCCGCGTGCCGCGGCGGGTTCAGGACATTGGAACGTCCAAAGCCTTGAGGTACTCGAAGCTCGACCTTAGGCAATCGAACGGATCGCGCCGGCAGGTGTCCTGCTCGACGGCGTACGACTCGGTCCCGCCGGCCTCGCAGGCGGCGATAATCGAAGGCCAATCGAGATTCCCCTCGCCAATCGGAGCCATGACCGGGCCGACGCCGTCGACGACCTCGGTGTCCTTGAGGTGAACGACAGGAATGCGGCCCGCACAACGCTTTAACAGCGTCGCCGGGCAGATGCCGGCATGGGCTACCCAGTGCGTGTCAACCTCGAGCATTAGCCTCTGGGGCGCTTCCTCGATCAGGATGTCGTAGAGCGTGCGATGTCCCTCGCCGATCCTCTGGAACTCGTGAGCGTGATTGTGGAAGCCGAATCGGATGCCTTCTTTTGCCAAGCCGTCGATCACCGGGCCGGCCTCTGCAAGAAATTGGCGGTAGGACGACTTGTCGTTTCGGTAAGGACTCCAAAGCCCGCCTATCGCCGCATAGTCGCATCCAAGCGCTTGGTGGAAGGCGATTTCACCGCCAAGGTCTTTTTGAAAGTTGGCCCAAGGGCGGTGGGTGGCGATGCAGCGCAAGCCGTTGGCCTCGAGAATCTTGCGGGCTTCTGCCGCCGTGATCTCATGATCGACGGCGCCGACCCCGCTGAGCTGGACGGCCGTGTAGCCGATGCCGGCCAGCTTCTTGCACGTTTCCTCGAAGTCCTTTGCCGTTTGACAATAGTCGCGCAGAGTGTAAAGTTGAGCGGCGATCTTGTATGGATTCATTTCTTTGGCGGTTCTCCCCAGACGGGCGGCACCGTCGTGCGGTCGCCGTCTTTAAATAGGCCGATCCGTTCAAAAGGCACCGGCCTGAATTTGATGTTGCCCAGAAGCTTCCTAGTCGCAAAGTTAAAGTTTCGCTTTTCCAACGACACAAAACCGGGGTCTCCTCCTACCCAGTTGTCGTCCAGGATCGGCACTTGCTCTGCTTTGAGCCCGTCCAGAAGGTCGAACGGTCGGCCGTTCACGATGATGTTTTTGTTGACCGTGTTGCGCTTGGGCAACTGCGGGTCGTCCTTTAAAATGTTCGGCAATAAAGGGTAAGCCGTCGAAAATGGCGGTTTGTCGTAGTTCATGGCTTCCAACCTTTCGAAAAGCGTGCGCGTGCCGTTAGGATCGAAGTAATACTTGGCCCAGCCAATCCCTCGCGCATCGACATGGATCGCCGGATCGCCATTGACGAGAATGTTGTTCTCGATTCGGTTGTCTCGGCCTCCGCCGACCAGAATGCAACGTCCCGAATCGACCACGACGTTTCCGTAGACCGTGGTTCCCGACGCCCAGTCGTCCAAATAGATGGCCTGCGTGTCGCCCAGTTTGCCGTTGTCGTGGAAGTAGTTGAATTGAAGGACGTTGCCGAGCTCAGTGAAGTCCCGGCCCATGTAGAAGGCCCCGGCGTCTCTTGTGTCCAGGCACACACGGAAAACTTCGTTGTATTCGATCAAGTGGTTGTTGCCGTGCAACAGGATCGCCATGTGGGGGGATTCGTGGATGCGGTTGTTCGCCAGCCGGTTACCGACGCCCATGACATGAATGCCCGGGCGGTAGGTGCGCTCCCAATTGTTGTAGCGCGAAATGTCGCAGTTGACAACGGTGCACCTGCCCGGTGTGAGCGCTTTGCGGTCGCCTCCTTCCAAAATGATGCCGCCCGCGCCGGTGTTCACCACGTCGCAACTGAGGAAGCCGCTGTTGTCGCCGCTCAGTCGGGCGGCGTAGTTGCCCAAGTTGCGAAAAGTGCAACCCACGATCTGAAACATCTTCACATCCGATGCGTCCAGCCCGGACATTCGGCTGCCTTCGAAGACAATCCCTTTAAGCTTGAAATACTGAACCTTCGAAGCCTTCACCAGCGGCTCGGGGAGGACGCTCAGCTCGGCCGAGAAGGTTTCCGCCTTGGGATAGTAGTAGAGGATGAGGTTCTTTCGGTCCAAGTAGTAGGCTCCCGGCCGGTCTAGTTCCTCGAGAACGTTGTAAAAGGCAAAACGCCCGCCCTTCTTGTATCCATAGACGCCGTGCGGTGGGAAGGTCTCGACCCGGCGCGAGACAGGGTCGATGCTTTTGACGACTTGAAAGCTGTCGGCCCAATCCCACGTCCAGAAACCGTGAACGACGAGGTTATCCGATTTGGCCCAGCTTTGTGGACGATCTGCCGCGTAGCTGAACGAGGACTCGTCGAGGGGCTCTTCGATTGTGAGCCAACCGGAGTAGGGGAAGCGTGTGATTTGAGCGGGAAGCCCGTCCACGAACAGCTCCGAGTGAGCCGGGACCACGGGGCGCCCGAAGCCGCGCGTCGTGAACCCGCCGAGGTGTTCCGGTTGGAACCCTTGGGCGGCGAGGCTGGCCTGCAGAACGTTCTTCCTCGCCTCGGGAGGCAGCCTCTTCAGCACGGCCTCGTCGGTTACCGGCGTCCATCGGGCAACCGGTTGGGCGCCCGACAGAACCACTCTCTCCTTGTGGTAAGCGGCGTACACCACAGAGCCGGACGCCGTGCCGCTGTCTTGCTTGGTCAGGACAAGCGGCTTCTGAAGCCTGTACACGCCTTGGCGGATCCAAACGGTTACGCCGCTTCCCGAGGCAACGGCTGATCTCGCAGCTCGTTGCGCAGCAGCAAGGGTGGCGAAGGGTCCGTCGGTTTTCGACTTGTTGGCGGCGGCCAGCTTTCCCGACCACGAGTCGTTCCCGACGGGAGACACGAAAAACTCGGCAGGACGTCCCGAGGCGGCAACCATCCCCAGGGTCAAAAGACTCACCAAGGTGTTCACGGGGTTATTTTATCGTGCATCGGTTGGTTAAGGCGACGTGAAAGGGGCCTGGGTCCAGCAATTATAACAGGAACGCGAGGGACTAATCTGTGCTCTAATATATCGGTAAAGTTTCAAAAAGGCGTCAATCGGCCGCTCACTCCATTGAGCTTGCCTTTTTGCGTGTTCGGATCCGGCTGGAGATAGCGTTATGATCACTGGGTTTCTTGGCGCTTTGGCATTGGCGATGGCTTCGCCATCCGATTTCACACCTTCTTTCCCTCAGCTGCTTCCAGTCCAAAGGTCTTTTCCCGCCAGGCTCAACGAGCAAATGCCCGACCTGATTCTGATCAAGATGAAGGCTGAAGCCTATCAGACCATGTCGCCGTCCGTCCTCGCACGCCGGGTTTCTGTCCTTCGCAAGGCGGCTTTGATGAACCGGATCGCCCAATCGGGATGGAGCCTTTGGCGGCTCAGCCCCGGTCAGAGCGCCGAGGAAGCGGTAAAGCAAATCAATGCGTCTGGGCAGGGGATTTTCGCGCAACGGGTCAACCGGGTCTACCCGTTGATCGATACCCCGAACGACGGCGACTACGGAGTTTTTGAAACGGATGAGAACCTTTATTTCACCAGCGAAGGGGACCCTGAGTACTTCAAGAGGCTTTGGCACTTGGACGACGTCTTCGCTCCCGAGGCCTGGAGCATCTACCCCAACCAGTGGTTCACCGCCCTCACGAAGCCGATCAACGGACCGACCATAGCGATCATTGACACTGGTTGCGACATGAACCACCCCGACTTTCGCAACGCCGGTGGGGCCTCGAGCGACATTTCTCAGGGGGGCCAGCTGGACTGGAGCCGTTCGAAGCAGTTCCGGCTCGGCGCGATCGACCCTCAGGGTTCGCCGGAAGACGCTCACGGCCACGGCACCCACGTGGCCGGTTTGGCCCTCGCAGCGGGTAACAATGGCTCCTTAAGCGGCCACGGCGTGATTGGCGTCGGTTACAACGCCACGGGTTGGATCCTGCGTGTTTTCGACAACCAGGGAACGGGCACGGACGCCGACGCCGCGGCGGCCATCTTCTACGCTGCCGACAACGGGGCCGACATCATCAGTCTGAGCTTGGGAACTGAGAACTACTCTCAGATCTTTCAAGACGCCGTAACGTATGCCTTTCAGAAGGGTTGCCTAGTGATCGCCGCCGGCAACGAGGACGGAGGCGGGGGCGGCGATTTGGGCCCGATTTACCCGGCGGCTTGCAGCGGCGTGATCGCCGTGACGGCCAACGGTCCCGACTATGCACCAGCCACCAGCACGTATTCTGGCTATGGGTATTACGTCGACATCGCGGCGCCAGGGGGCGATGTGTTGTATGGAGCAGATTTTGGCTTGATGACCATCCAGTTCGTCTGGTCGACGGCCATGCGCACTTCAGGAACCTTGAACCAAAATCCGATTCTGTTCCCCCCCTACTCGTTGAATTACGCCTACCTCGCGGGAACGTCCATGGCCACGCCAATCGTGTCCGGCGCCGCTGCTCTTTACTACGGCTACCGAGGTTTGAGACGCGACGACGGCTGGGCTAACGTCCGGGCGGCGTTCGCGTTGGAGAAGTCGGCGATTGGCGTCATGGGAGCTCCCTATGGCGGCTGGGAATATTACCAGGGCTACGGAAGCCTGGACGTTGAATCGCTTTTGCTGGAGGCCGATGCCCGCAACGCCCAGGTCGGGGCCATCGAGGGCATTGTGTATGACAACGCTACGCCTGTTGCGGGAGTGCAAATCCGGGCCAGAGCCGCTGGGTCATCGATCACCTACTCGACGACGACGCTGGATCGCGGCCTCTACCGGTTCGAGGCTCTGCCGCCAGGCGTCTACACCGTGACCACCGCTCCTTTCGGGCACCTCAAGTCGAAAAAGGTGGTGGTGAAAGCGGGAGGAGACGCCATTGGCGTCGATTTTTGGTGCGGTTCGTTCACCTGGGACGAGAACGCGCCTGTCGTCCCGAAGTTCGAGCTCGCCGAGCCCCCAGCCCCGACTAGCATCAAGCTGAGCCACTGGGGCTACGACCCGCAAACCGGCATCGATTCGATGATCGTCAGAATCGGCACTTCTCCCGGCGCTTCCGACGTCCTGGCGGACACCGAGCTTTTTCCGATGCACGGCCCCGTGCAATTAGAAGGGTTGGCTTTATCGGGCGGCACGACTTACTACGTGCGGGGCACCTATACCAACGGCGCCGGAATGCAAACGGTCGTCAACTTGACCTTTGTCGGGGAGCCGACGGACCATGAGGTCAGCGGGACCATAACTTTGCAGGACTACAAGGGCGATGTCACGGAGCCTGCGGTCGTCGTGGAATTCAAGAACCCGGCGAACGGCCAGACAGTCGAGACCCATAATACGCGCTTGAACTCGCTCAAGCAGTTCAGTGTTCGGACGACACTGGTCGGCACCTACGACGTCTACTTGAAGGCGAGCCACTGGCTCAGGAAGAAGTTGCCCGGCGTGACGATTACGTCAAGCGGAGTTGCCGGGCTTGCGGCCAGCTTGCTGAACGGAGACATTGACAACAGCAACGCGATTAATTTGCTGGATTCGAACAAGCTTAGCGCAGCCTGGAGGTCCACACCAGGATCCGCGAACTGGAACGCCGACGCCGACTTGAACGGCGACAAATCGGTTGACCTTTTGGACTTCAACATCCTGTCCAAGAACTGGAGGAAGGCGGGCGACTAAACTTAACGTTTCTTGATCGAAAAGAGGGAAGGTATGCCAAACGCAAAAACAGGATCACGTTGGATTGCGCTGTTCGCACTGGCGTTTCCGAGGGCCGCTCACGCCCAGGTGCAAACCAATGTCGTGGCTTTGTCGGAAATCGCCCAAAAAGCGACAAGGGAGTTCGCCGCCGAGAGGCTCAGAGCTGAACGCTTGGCGAAGTTGCTCGGCATCCCGATGCGAATCGAGACTGAAACAGGCGTGGCCGAAATTTACAAGTTTTTGGGCCGGACGCCACTGTATCGGCGCACGTGCAACGTCGAGGCGGCCAAGACATCGTCGACCGACAAGGTTTGGCCTGGGGGGCCACTTGGGTACAGCCTGAACGGGGCGACCGAGGTGCTGGCCATTTGGGACGGCGGCACGGCGAGGGCCACGCACCAGGAGTTCGGGACCCGGGTGACCATTGGCGACGGCGGCACCCAGAACAACCACCCCACGGCGGTTGCCGGAACCATGATCGCTGCCGGGTTAAGCCCTGAAGCCAAGGGAATGTCGTTTGCCGCAACGCTTCGGTCGTACGACTGGAACGACGATGCAAACGAGATGGCTTCCCTTGCCGCCACCGGATTGCTCGTGTCCAACCATTCATACGGCGTGTGGGGCCAGCAATGGATGTACGGCTTCTACGATTCATATAGCCGAATATGGGACGAAATCGCCTACAACGCTCCCTATTACACGATCTTCCAAGCCGCTGGCAACGAACAAGGCAAGAACTCGACGAAAGGCATTTGGGACACGCTTGCCATGCCGGCGGCGGCGAAGAACTGCGTGACTTGCGGTTCGGTGCAGGCTATTGCCGGTGGGTTCACAGGCGACGTGACCAAGATCATCTTGTCGGGAACCAGCAGCATGGGGCCTACGGACGACGGCCGCATCAAGCCCGACGTGGTGGGTTGCGGCGTGGGCATTTACACGTTGACCAACAGCAGCGACACCAGCTACGGCTATTGGAGCGGCACCTCGTTTTCCACGCCGAACGTTTCTGGGTCGGCCGCGCTGCTTCAGCAGCTCTACAAATCGACCCACGGCAACACTCCGATGCGCTCCGCAACGCTTCGGGGACTGCTAATCCACACGGCCGAGGACGCCGGAAACGCTGGACCCGATTACAAGTTCGGTTGGGGGCTCATCAACACCGGAAAGGCGGCAACCGTTGTTTCTGCGGGACTCAGCGACCCTCTGACGATTCAAGAACGCACGCTGGCCTCGGGGGGGGCGTACGCGTTCGAGGTGGCTTCGTCGGGAACGGAGCCGCTAAAGGTTACGATTTGCTGGACCGACCCCGCGGGCACGCCGCCCGTCGAGGGTACGCTCGACCCGCCCAACCTGATGCTGGTCAACGACCTCGACCTGAGGATTTCGCGGGCAGGAACAACCTATCAGCCTTTCATTTTGGATCCGGCCTCGCCTTCCGCGCGGGCAACAACGGGCGATAACTTCCGCGACAACGTGGAGCAGGTGCTGATCCCTGCGCCGGCGCCGGGCATCTACACGGTACGCGTCACGCACAAGGGTGCCAGTCTCAAACCATCGGGTCAACAAGCCTATACGGTGATTGTCACCGGCAACGCTCCGCGCCTTGCGTCGGTTTCGACGGCTGCGGCCAGCGTGATGGGCGGGCTCTCGACCACGGGCAAAGTGGTGCTTTCCAAACCGGCGCCTGCGGGCGGGGTCTCCGTCGCGTTGACCGCCTCCGATCCTTCGGCTGTCAGTCTGCCGGCTGCAGTCGCGATTCCCGAGGGTGCCACGGAAGCCGAGTTCGTCATTACGACTGCCAAGAGGGAATCGGCGACGACCGTCGAAATCCGGGCTGAACTGTGGGGCGAGCCGAAATCGACTAACTTGACTGTATCGGCAACGCCGAAGGTTTCCGGCGTGGTCACGCTCGGGGATTTTGGAGGCGATCGGAGGACGATCCCCGTAACCGTGACGATCCGGCAGCCGGGGACCTCCACGGTCCTTGACAGTGCAACGGTCACCCTGGACGCGGCCGGAAATTACTGGTTTTTGACGACTCAGGTCGGGACTTTCGACCTTGGTTTCCAGGCGCCGCACTGGCTGAGGAAAGTTCTGAAAAATGTGTCCATTACTGTCTCTGGAGCTTCCGGGCAATCACCGTCTCTGGTCAACGGCGATGTCAACGGTGACAACAGAATCGACGTGTTGGACTTCAACAAGCTCAGTTTGGCTTGGCGCTCCACGCCGGCGTCGTCCAACTGGAATCCCAACGCCGATTTGAACGGAGACAGAAGCGTCAACATTCTCGATTGGAACGTGCTTTCCAAGAATTGGAGGAAAATTGGAGACCTTTAAGTATTTGGAAAAAAGCCCTTCGGGTGCCGTTTTTCAGGGTAAACAAGGATATAATTTAAACAACGGTTCCATAGCACAGATGGGTAGCTTTTGGCATCCAAAAGGAGTGAATCAATGAAAGCAAAAAGGGTAATTCTTGCCTCGTTAGTGGCCATTTCGGGCATCACGGGAAGCGCCAGCGCCCACGTTACGTTCTACTTCGCCCAACAGGGCACGACCACCCAGATAACCGATCTGAACATCGGCGATGTTGGTTCGACGTTCGAACTCACGGTTTGCATGCAGATCGTCGGTTTCACATTCCCGGTGTCTGCAGTGGATGCATTCGTCGGGTTTGACAGAGCCACGTCGAACTTGACGACCGCTGCTCCTTTAGATGGCAAGATTGGCCTGAATGGCACTCCGAGCGCTGCCGTCAAGAACTACAACCCCAACCTCCCGATTCGATTGAAGGATCTGACTGGCGGAGAGACGAGGCTTGGCTCGCCGGACGATTCGGTTCGGCCGTACGGCGTGGATGTCAATCTGTTTGCCGACTTCGGAACTGAGTTCGATTTTAAGAACGATCCGGTTGCCCTGTTCGACATCAGCCTCAAAAACCTGAATCTGAGTTCGGGCACCTATGAGCTCGTGCTTTGGGACGCCGACCAGGGCGCGGTCAACACGACGATGATCACGAATTTGAACAGCGAGATCCACCGCCCCGGGCAATGGGCCGGAAGGCTGACGCTTCACGCGCCCGTGCCTGAGCCCGCAAGCCTGATCGCCCTCGGCTTGGGAGCTTCGGCGCTTTTGATGCGAAGGCGAAAGAGATAATCGCACCCCTTTCTGCCGAACGGAGAGATGGGAGGCCAAGGCCTCCCATTTTGTTTTGAGCAAAGGTATGACGATGGCTATGCAACGTTACTTCGGTTCAACGGCGATCGATGGCACGATGAACGCCTCGCAGGTGGCCCTGGCGGCGATCCGCAAGCACTTCGTCGCCATGCTCGATAACGAGACTGGCACTTTGGAGGGGTCGGACCCGGAAAGGCTTCATGACATGCGCGTGGCGACGCGCCGCATGCGGGCCGCGTTCGGGGTTTTTCGTCCGTGGCTATCGCCAAATGTGGCCGCCTTTGCAAGCGATCTGAAACAAGTTGGCGGGGCGTTGGGCCTGGTTCGTGACTTCGACGTTCAGCTTGAGCACCAGCGGGAGTGGGCGCGTCGCTTAGAGAACGAGCAGGCCCTGGAACCTTGGTTCGCCTTGTTGGAAGCCAGCCGGCTCGAGAACCGTCAGCGGCTGGTTGCCGAACTGCAGTCGGAGGGTTACGCCCGTTTTGTGAAAGAGTTTGGCGAGGCTCTTCTTCACGCCGAGCCGGTTGATCAGGCGCCGAACATTCTGGAGGCCGCGCCAATTTTTGTCAAAAAGCGCTGGAAGAAGTTGAAATCGGCCTTGGCTTCTTTTGACAGCCTTACGACTGACGCCGAAATGCACGAGGCTCGAATACTAGCCAAAAGGTTGCGCTACAGCATCGAGTTTGTCGCGCCGGTGTACGGTCCGGCGGCGAAGGAGACTTCGGCTACTCTTGCCAAGTTGCAAGACGTTCTAGGTCTGCATCAAGACTGCGTGGTGGCGATTCAGACGATCAGAGAAAGCTTGGATAAAACCGGCGGCAGCTTGCCGGGCTCCACCTCCTTCGAACTGGGCCGGTTGGCCTGCTTGGCCGACCAGATCAGGCAGGGTCAGCGCGCCCTCGTGCGGCCTACGTACGAGGCCGTGCGCCGCGGCCCTTGGCGCGAGCTGAAGCCTCGGCTTGTGGCACCGTCGGCCGACGCCGCGACGCCCGCATCGATCGACCCGTCACCGCATGGGCCACAAACTTAGCCTTGCCTTTTCAACACCCATGGACCATCCCAGCCGTTTGGCATCAAATGTGCCAAGCTAATCGGCATGTGCGGAATAGCAGGTTACGTGGGCCCTCGCAACGCCATCGAGACGGTTTTCAACCAGCTGAAGTGCTTGGAGTATCGCGGGTACGACAGCGCTGGGATCGCTTATCCGGATGGAAACGAGATTAAGATCATCAAGAGGGCCGGCAAATTAGGCGAGCTCGGCAAACTGGTGGTCGATTGCCCTCAGGACGTTCACGAGGCAATTGCCCACTCGCGATGGGCGACCCATGGCGGGCCTACCGACCTCAACGCCCACCCGCATTACGACAACTATGAACAGATCGCGATCATTCACAACGGCATCATTGAGAACTACATCGAGCTGAAAGAAGAGCTGGCCCAGCAAGGCCACCAATTCCGCTCCGAGACCGACACGGAGGTGGCGGCCCATGTGATTGGCGCGGAGTATGAGAAGGGCGTGCCACTGGAGGACGCCGTGCGTTTGGCGCTGAGGAAGCTTAGGGGCACCTATGCGTTTGTGGCCATCAGCAAGCGCGAGCCGGAAAAGATCGTGGCGGCTCGAAACGCCTCGCCGCTGGTGATCGGCCTGGGGGACGGAGAGAATATGCTGGCCAGCGACATTCCTGCCTTGCTGCCCTACACCCGCGAGGTGGTCGTGGTGGAGGACGACCGAGTGGCCACGATCACGCGAGACAAAGTGAAGCTGGTTGACCTTGAGGGGCGCATCCTGCCGATCCAATCGATGCACGTGGATTGGGACATATCGGCGGCGGAGAAAGGCGGCTACGAGCACTTCATGCTTAAGGAGATCAATGAGCAGCCGGACGTCATCAAGCAGTGCATGCTCGGCCGCATCGATGAGACCAACCGCATTCGATTCGAGACCATCTTCTCCGATTACGTTTGGCTCGACATAGACCGCATCAACATCATCGCCTGCGGGACGGCCTACCACGCCGGTCTGATGGGCAAGCACATGTTCGAAAAGCTGCTAAGGCTGCCCACGGACGTGTTTTATTCCAGCGAGTTCCGTTACGGCGACCCGGTTCTTTCGCCACGGTCTTTGGCCATCTTCATCAGCCAATCGGGTGAGACCGCCGACTCCCTGGCCGCTTTGCGTCTGTGCAAGCAGCGCCGGATTCGGACGCTGGGCATCGTGAACGTCGTCGGCTCCAGTATCGCCCGCGAGTGCGATCGCACGATCCTAACCCAGGCCGGCCCGGAAATCTGCGTTGCCAGCACCAAGGCTTACGTGGCACAGGTCGTGGTTCTGACCCTGCTGGCGCTTTACATCGCCCAGGTTCAAGAGACGCCCGGGATCAGGGTTCCGGCCTGCGTCGAGGAGCTGAAACGCTTGCCTGAGAAGGCCCATGCGGCCATCGTCACCGAACCCCAGGTTCGCGAGGTGGCCGAACTCGTCAAGGACGCGCCCATGTTCTTTTTCCTTGGCCGAGGGGCCGACGCCCACGTGGCCCTCGAGGGCGCCCTCAAGCTGAAAGAGGTAGCGTATATTCCCACCCAGGAATCTCCCGCCGGCGAGATGAAGCACGGCCCGCTGGCGCTTGTCGAGCCGGGGGTCGTCGCCGTCGTGGGAGCCACTGACCCGGTGCTCCGCGAAAAGGTGATCAGCAACATGAAAGAAGTGCAGGCCAGGCAGGGCAAGATCTTGGCTTTGACCACGGACGACGACGACTTGGTGGCCAAGCAGGCCGACTGGGTGATACGAGTGCCTCAGACCGGTTACGACTTCCTGAACGCCTTGCTGGCCGTGATTCCCCAGCAGCTACTGGCTTACCACGTGGCTCGGCTTCGCGGTTGCGAGATCGATCAGCCGAGGAACCTGGCGAAATCCGTCACGGTGGAGTGAGCGACCGACGGGGAACCGGCCGTTGTCACTCCCCGATGATTTTGACGATGGCCCGTTTGCGGCGTTGGCCGTCGAACTCGGCGTAGAACACCTGTTGCCATGGACCCAGGTCGAGCCGGCCTGCGGTGATTGGCAGGATCACCTGGTGATGCAGAATCAGGTTCTTAAGGTGCGCCTCGCCGTTGTCCTCGCCGGTTCGGTGGTGCCTGTAGTCCTTGTTAGGCGCCAGTCCTCGCAACCACTCTTTGATATCTTCGATCAGGCCGTCCTCGAGGTCGTTGACGTACACGGCGGCCGTGATGTGCATGGCGGAGACCAGCATGAGCCCCTCTTGGATTCCGCTCTTGCGCAGGATGGTTTCAAGCTCGCGGGTAATGCAAATGAACTCCTCCCTTTTGCCGGTCTGAAAGGTCAGGTACTCGGTATGCGACTTCATCAAGACCACTATATCCTTAGGAGGCGGCAGATTTCACATTCGTGGGGGCTTCGACGATGGCTGAATTAAGGACCTCGCCCGACGTTCGGCCGTCGACGAGATTCGTCGGGAGACAATGCTTCTCAAGCCACGGGGCTGCAGGTTAAGGTTTGGTAATGAATTGGCCGAAAGAGAGCCTTTAGCCGGTTTTCCGAAACGGCCAAGTTCGACACAAGTCCCCTCTTTCGGACTAGAATAGGTTATCATGCCTGACAATCACGATCCGAGCCTCCTTTCACGCCGCCAAGTCTTAAAGATCGGCGGCGCTTTGGCCCTTTCGCCGTTGGCCCGGTACGCCAAAATCCTCGGCCTTGACCCCAGCGTCAAATACGCTTTTTTCAGCGACACGCACCTGTCGGTCGAAAAAAACGTTGCCGTCACTCGCGAGTTGCTGGATGAAATGGCACGTCTTGCCGACCCTCGGTTGGCCGTCAATATTGGCGACGTGACCGAGTACGGCTGGTCGAAGGAGTACGAGTCGGCCAAGGCCGTGTTTTCCGCACAGAAGTTCAGGACCTTGCAGACGGTAGGCAATCACGACGTAAGGTGGTCACCGCTTGGAATCCAGGCCTTTGAGCAGGGTTTCGGCGCCAAGCCTTACCTCTCTTCGGACCTTGGTCCGGCTCACCTGGTCGTGCTCGATTCGACGGTTCCCCTATCGCACTGGGGGCACTTCGAATCGGCCCAGCTGAGGTGGCTGGCTGCCGACCTCAAGAGGGTTGGCCGCGAGCGACCCGTGTTCCTCTTTTTCCACCATCCGGTAGGCATCGACACGTTTTACGTGGACAATGAAGAGGAGCTCCGAAGGGTGCTCGAGCCTTACAACGTCAAGATTCTGCACACTGGCCATGGGCACAGCGACCGCCTCTGGTATTGGGACCAGATGGCTTGCACCATGCTGAAGGGCCTCTATCAAGGTTCGTATGGCACTGTCGAAATCGTCGGCGGCGACGTGATCGTGAGGCGTCGGACGAAAGAGTCGGAAGGCCTCCAGGACTTGATCACGGTGCCGGTGAAGCCGAGCCGTGACAAGAGACCCCTTTGGGCGGTACCTGCAGGCCGAGCCATAGTAGGCGAAGACTTAAGAGGAAACTTCGACAAGGTAACGGAATGCCGCTGGAACGACGGCAAGTGGACTCCCCTTTCGAACGGCCGAGTCGAAACGAAAGGCTTGAAGCCGGGCTTCGGCCTGCTCAGCATCCGCACTTCGAGCGGCCAAGTTCAAGGCTCATTTGAGTTGAAGGTGTCGGATCCCAATTCGAAAATCAAGATGCTGTGGGTGCGAAAGCTGTCAGGCGGAGTTATGTCCCACCTGCGGTTCGAGGCGGGAAAAGTTTACATTAGCGCAATGGACGGCACGATGAACGTGCTGAACGCCTCGAACGGCAAGGTTGTTTGGAAGGCCGCGACGCAAGGCTATAGCCACTCTTCACCCTGCCTGACGGACCGGCTGGTCATCGTCGGGAGCGCGGATTCCTTCGTGTATGCCTTCGACAAGGCTTCCGGAAAACAGGTCTGGCGGGTCAAAACCGGCGGACCGGTCTACGCGTCGGCGGCGGTCGCCTCGGGCATCGCTTGCATTGCCTCTGGTGACGGCCGCTTTTACGGCATCGAAACGGACACCGGGGCTTTGCGGTGGACGTATGACATGCCTGAGAGCAACACGCGCTTTGCTCAGTCGGCGGCCTGCACCGACGGGACGCGTTTCTTCCTTGGCGCTTGGGACAGCCACCTGTACGCCATCGGCTTGGACGGCGGACTTGTTTGGAGGCAACCTTGCTTCCCTAGGACCTTCGCTTGGTCCCCGGCCATCGGGAGTCCGTGCGTCGCAGACGGCTTCGTATACGTTCCCGCGAACGGCAACGGCTTGTTCTGCTTCGATGCGGCGACCGGCGAGCAGAAGTGGATGGTTTCCTCCAAGACGGACAAGTTCGGGCATTCGTCGCCTCGCATAGCGGGGGATCGAATTGTGGTCGGCGGACTTGGGGATCTGGGCGAACTGCTTTGCGTGTCCCGCGCTGACGGCTCGTTGTTATGGTCGGCAAAAACAGGATCCGTCATCTATGATTCGTCGCCATGTGTGGGCGATGGGTTTGCGGCGATCGGCTCGGTCAACGGCGTGCTTTCGGTGGCGGACCTGGCTGACGGCCGGATCCTTGGCCAATTCCGTCTGCCGACGGGGCACTTCCTCGCCTCCCCCGTTGCGGACGGCAAGCGGATTTACGCGGCCTCGTTTTCGGACACGGTGGTCGGGCTCGAAATGCTTTAGACGGGTTGCTGGCTATCGCTAAGGCCATGTTGCTTGCGAATAACGAAACGCCCCTGCTCGGTAAGGAGCCGTACAGGGGCGTTGATTCTTTGAAGCAGGGCCGATCAGGCCTTCAAGCGCTTGCTTAGCTTGCCGAAGGCGTTCGGACCTGCATAGGCCGCGGCCGAACCGAGCATTTCTTCAATGCGCAGAAGCTGGTTGTACTTGGCCACGCGGTCGGTCCGGTTCGGCGCACCGGTCTTGATCTGGCCGGCGTTGGTTGCCACGACGAGGTCGGCGATGGTCACGTCCTCGGTTTCACCCGACCGGTGGCTAACGACGGCGGTATAGCCGGCGCGCTTCGCCATGTCGATGGCCGCCAGGGTCTCCGTCAGCGAGCCGATCTGGTTGACCTTAATAAGGATCGAGTTGGTGGTTCCCGTCTCGATTCCTCGGGCGAGCCGCTCGACGTTGGTGACGAAGAGGTCGTCGCCGACGAGCTGGACGCGGTCGCCAAGCGCGTCGGTCATGGCTTTCCAAGTGTCCCAGTCGTCTTCGGCGCAGACGTCTTCCATCGAGATGATGGGGTACTTTTCGGCGAGGCTGACCACGTATTCAACCTGCTGGGCGCCGGTCAGTTCTTTTCCGCCGGTTGATCGATAAACGTACTTACCGTCCTCATAGAACTCGGACGCGGCGGGGTCGATGGCGAGCCAGATGTCCTTGCCGGGGGTGTAACCGGCCTTTTGAATGGCCTCGATGATGCAGTCGAAGGCCATTTCCTGCGAGCCAAGTTTCGGAGCGAAGCCGCCTTCGTCGCCGTATCCGGTCGCATGTCCCTTGGCCTTCAGAACCGACTTAAGGGTGTGGAACACTTCCGAGCACCAGCGAAGGGCTTCAGCGAAGGAGGATGCGCCTACGGGCATGATCATGAACTCCTGAAAGTCGACGGTCCAGTCGGCATGGGCGCCGCCGTTCAGGATGTTCATCATCGGCACCGGAAGGGTGTTGGCAGAGCTGCCGCCGATGTATCGGAAAAGGGGCAGGTGGCATGAATGGGCAGCGGCCTTCGCGACGGCCAGCGAGACGCCGAGGATGGCGTTCGCGCCAAGGTTGGCTTTGTCGGGTGTGCCGTCCAACTCGATCATCAGTTTGTCGATGGCGATTTGCTCGGTCGCGTCTCGGTCGAGCAGGTTGGGGGCTATGGTCTCGTTCACGTTCTCGACGGCTTTGAGAACGCCTTTGCCCAGATAGCGGCTCTTATCCCCGTCGCGAAGCTCCACAGCCTCGAATTGGCCGGTGCTGGCTCCGCTCGGCACGGCGGCCCTTCCCATGCTACCGTCTTCCAGAATAACGTCGGCTTCCAATGTCGGATTGCCACGGCTGTCCATGATCTCTCTTGCGGTTACATCAACGATGAATGGCATATTGTTAAATCCTTTGTGGTTCGGTTAAGACTAGCGTGTACGGCACTGTCACGGCAGTGTGCTTTGCCAGATGCTATAGGATAGCCTTCTTTGAGGTGCGCTCGCAAGCCGACATCAACGCGCGAATCTCGGGTAGACTTTTGACTTGCCCATGTCCATCACACGAGAGAACTTCATTTGGCACAAACTGCACTCCCTTACGGGAATCATCCCGGTTGGCTTCTATATGATTCAGCACTTGACGCTGAACTCGTTCAGCCTTGCAGGCGAGAAGTACTTCAACGGGGTGATCGACTTTTTCGGCAAGTTGATGCCGAGGCACATCCTTTTTGCCTTGGAGATCGGCGTCATCGCTTTGCCGTTGCTATTCCACGGCGTCTACGGTTTGTTCATAACGAACCGAGGCCAAGCGAACATCACCCAGAAGAAGTATTTCTACACCGAAAACCTCATGTACACTCTGCAACGCATTTCGGGCCTGGCCCTTTTCGTGTTGCTGATCCTGCACGTGTGGGAGACGACGATTCGTTCGCGCATACAAGGCGAGGACGTCATCAAGTTTGCGGCCTGGCACGACAAGCTGACGTCGTACAATTACTCAATCCTGGCACTCTACATGCTGGGTGTCTTCCTTGCTTCCTACCATCTGGCCTTTGGCATTTGGAACTTCTGCATCCGGTGGGGCATTGCGATCAGCGAGGAGAAGCAGCTGCTGGTGCGCAAGATTTCGACTGTTCTTTGCGTGGCCTTTACGCTTCTTGGGTGGGCCGCTTTGCTCGGATTTGTGGTCAAGCCGGACTTGAACAAAGGATCGCACGAGCCGATAGCGCAGGAGGTCCAAGTTCAAAACGCCAACCCAAGCTCTTTTTGAACATCGTTTGCCTGACGGTTGGCATTGGCAGAGATGAAAGTCACTGACGGGTCAAGGGTCTGTGGCTTTTATTGCAGGTTTGACATGTTACTGGGCTGTCAGAATTAACAGCTTTTTATGTGGCGTTCATGTGAACAGACCAAGCGTCAGTTTTACGTAATATCATGGAGGTGGTCTTTCGATAGCATCCGCAAGTTTTGCCAAAGAGGAGAGTGGTTTGCAAATCGCTTTAAGCACCTGAAAGTGCTTTTTTCTGGCAAAGTTGCATCGATGCTTTGTTCTCGTCAGCAAGGGCAAACGGTCGGTGAGAAGGCAGCATTTCGATCGCACCTAATTATGTCTAAAGGAGCTCTTTATGAAAGTCAAATTCCTTGCCATGGGCATGGTGGCAACTTCGATGGCAAGTCTGGCCTCGGCAGACATGGTGTTTGTAGATTTCGAGAACTATCCGGACGGCAAAATTGCCAACGGATATGACGGGTGGCAGATTACCGCGAACAAGTGGGATCAACAAGTGGTCTCCAGTGGTGCGATCAACGGCGGAAAGTCTTGGCTGATTTCGGACAAGGTCACCAGTGGCTCGTACGGAGATCAGCCCTATTCGCCGGCTCTCAACGACAAAGTTGGCGAGACCCAATCGATGAACTTGTTCACCGCATCGATGCTTTTCAAGCCGCTATCCGGGGGAGTCGAGGGTGAGGGCACCACGATCAGCATTGACAATGGCACCGGTCAGCGAGGCAACTACATTCGCATTGCAAACACTGGCAACGACCTTTGGAAGGTTTTTGTCTACGACTTTAATTCGACACTTGATGACTTTGTCTATACGGAATTGGCCTCGGGAATTTCGGCTGGTTCTGTCCACAGCCTGTCCTTTTCCATGTTGTTCAACCCTGGCGCCAACAACGACGTTTGGAAGGTGAGTCTGGACGGCAACGAGCTTTTCACCGGTGTCGGCTGGGAGAACTACTTCCGCAACTATGCCCCGACCTACGGTCCGACTCCTGTCGTCTATGACCGGCTTCTTTTCCGGTGCGGCGGAGGTTCAGCGTATCCCAACGCTGCTGGGATCCTGTTCGATGACATCCGGTACTCCAGCTCGGTTGCAGGTTCGGCAGTGCCTAGTCCCGCTGCCGTCCTGCCCTTCGGTCTTGGGCTGCTTGCCGCCTACAGACGGCGAACTCGACGATAAGGGCAAGCGGTTCAATCGCGAGCCGGGCCGGGGCAAGCCCGGCCCGTTTTTCTTTCGACGTCGGCCGCCAAGGCTGTCTAGATCAGGGTAATTGGGACCGTCGGCATCTTGCCGGCACGTCCGCCTATCCGCAATAGGTTAGGTCACGGTTGACTTTTCCTTCAGGCAACCCGAACGGCAAGACATGTCCCTGACGATCTGGCTTTCGCATCACTTGATGCCGGTCATGACGATGCCTTTCACGAAGTAGCGCTGGCCGATAATAAACAGCACGATCAGCGGGAGCACAACGATGACGGCGGCTGCCATGATCAAATCCCAGCTTTCCTGGTGAAGCGTCTGGTAGGTGCGCAAGCCGACCTCGAGAGTCTGCTTCTCTGGGCTGTTCAGATAGATTAGGGGGCCCATGAAATCGCGCCAGTTGTAGATGAACGTAAAGACGCCCACAGTGGCCAGCGCCGCTCCGCTGTTCGGCAGAATGACTTTCCAAAAAATGGTTGCATTGGAGCCTCCGTCTAGGATAGCGGCCTCGTCCAGCTCACGAGGAATGCTCATGAAGAACTGGCGGAGCAAGAACACGTTGAACGCTCCGCCGCCAAAGAACGCCGGCACCGTCAGGGGAAGCACCGTGTCGACCCACCGGAGCTGGGCAAAGAGAATGTAGGTGGGCACTGTTGTGACGATTCCTGGCAACATCATCGTGCTGAGCAACAGGATGAACAGGCGGTCGCGTCCTCGGAACTTCAGGCGCGCGAAAGCGTAAGCGACCAGACTCGAGGACAGCAGGACGCCTGCCGTGGAAACCACCGCCACTACGACGGAATTCTTCAGAAAAAGGAAGAACGGCGCGGACTCGTTGGTGAGCACTCGTTTGTAATTATCGAAGGTCCACTCCTGAGGCAGGGCCCAATTGCTCGTTTGTGCGATCTCGCTGGCCGACTTGAACGACATCGTCAGCATCAAGTAAAAGGGCAAGGCGAAAAGGACTGCCCCGATCAGCAAGATGATCCACATGGCGATCTTGCTCCCGAGGATCATTCGTTCGGCGTGCCGAGCCGCCCGCCTCCATTTGATTTCGTCGCTTGCGAACAGTTCGCTCATTTCGTTTCCGCCTCGTAATAAACCCACTTGCTATACTTGAACTGAAGAAGAGTAAACATCAAGATGATGAAGAACAGCACCCAGCCGAGTGCGGAAGCGTAACCCATCCGCATCGACTGAAAAGCCTGGCCGAACAAATGGAACACGAAGAACCGTGTTGTGTCGTTGGGGCCGCCTTGCGTCATGACGAACGCCTGAGTGAAGACTTGGAATGAACCGATCAGGCCCGTTACCAGTGAGAAAAAGATGGTCGGCGTCAAAAGGGGCAGGGTGACGTTCCGAAATTTGCCGAGGGTGCCTGCACCGTCGAGGGTGGCCGCTTCGTAGTAGTGCTGGGGGATGCCTTGCAAGCCGGCAAGGAGGATCACCATGCCTCCGCCGATTCCCCATAGAGACATGAGGATCAAGGCCGGCAACGCCGTAGCCTGGGTGCCCAGCCAGTCCACTGGCTTGTCCGGCGTTCCCGCCATCGCGCTAACCCAATGTCCCACCTTTTCGAACAACGGGCTGTAAAGAATGGTGTTGATCAGGCCGGAGTCCGGGTTGAAAAGCTTGCGCCAGATCAAGGAGGCCGCCACCAGGCTGGCCAAGGACGGTAGGTAATAAACGGCTCGGAACAGCGTGACGCCACGCACCTTGATGTTCAGCAAAAGGGCCAGAAGCAAGGAGCCAACCAGCCCAAGGGGAACCGACACCAGCGTGTAGATGAAGGTCACTTTGAGCGATTTCCAGAAGACGGGGTCGATGAAAAAAGCTTCGCGGTAGTTGCCCAGGGCGCGCCACTTGGCGGGTTGAATGATGTCCCAATCGGCGAAGCTCATCAGCAACGAGAGAATCATCGGCCCCAGAGTGAACAAAGCCATCCCAATCAGCCAGGGCATGATGAACAGATAAGCCGACCGGCTTTCCTTTTTCTGTTTGTAGGTGTACCGTTCGCGGCGCTCCGGCCAGTAAACCCAGAAAAGGATTGCGGCAACGATTCCCAGCCCGACAAGGGCTCCCGAGGTCCAGTTGAAGGCGGGCAGGTTTTCCTCGACGATCAGGGTATCAAGGCGTTGCTGGCCGTTGGCCGCGGCTCTCGGCAACACTTCCTTGGCTCGGGCTTGGCCGTTCCAAAGCAGGTCGAGGCCTGCGGAGAGGCGCTCGCTGACGCTGGGCCAGTAATCGGCAATGGGATCAAAGACGACAAAGGGCACGGCCTGGTCGGTGACTTCCTTGCTCGGGGGATATCTCTCCTCCAACGGCGTGTTCGGGCCGACCAGCCAAACTCCCTTGGTCAGGGCCACGCTGCGAATGGCGGGTTGGGCGACCCCGGCCTTGGCCATGGCCGTCATGGCGATGGGGCCGCTCATGAAGCGCACGAGCTCCCACGCCTCATTGGGGTGTCGTGTCGAGGAAAAGATGGAGTAGCCCGAACCGCCAGTGGGCGCCGCGCGCGTTCCGTCCTTGTACGCGGGGAAAAGCGTGATGTCCCATTCGAAGAAGCCCTTCTTTGCAGGCTTGATCATGTCGCGCATTTGAGGCACTTCCCAGATGCCGTTCTGGTACATCGCGATTTTCTGGTTGGCAAAGAGTTGCTGGGTTGATTGTTGAAGCACCCCGAACGTTTCTGTGGAATTAGGCATGAACTTGAACTTGTTCATGATGTCCGAGGCGAGCTGGTAGGCGGCGATCATTTTCGGTTCGCCCATCAAGACTTTTCTCGGGTGTTCGAGGTCGTCGGCAAGTCGGGCGCCGCTGCTGAACGCTAACGAGCGAGCAAGCAGCTCCGGCCACCCGCTGGCGAAGCCCCATCTCTCGATCTTTCCGTTCTTGTTCTTTTTTGTGAGTTGTTGGCAAACCCAAAGGAAATCCTTTTCCCTCAGCTCGGGCCGAACTTTGAAGTCCCAAGTCCAAGAACCGTCGGGATAGGGGATGCCGGCTTTGTCGAAAAGCCGCTTGTTGTAATAAATGAGACCCATCGGGGCGATGTCCCGTGGCAAAACGTACAGCTTGCCGTCAAAGCTGTGCGCCTTGACAATCGGCTCGTAATAGTCCTTCAGACTGAACCCAGGCGTTTTCTCAATGAACGGGTTCAGAGGCAGGAGCGCTTTGCGTTTGGACAGGGCGTTGAAATGCCCCATGTCCATCATCGCCACGTCGGGCGCGACATGGGCCGCGTAGAGGACCAGCATCTTCTGGTGATACACGTTGTAGTCGGGGTAAGGCTCCAGCTTGACGCGGATGTTCGGGTGGAGCCGCTCGAACTCGCGGCAAAGCTTGCGAAGAACCTTAAGGGAGATGTCGCCGTCCCAGACCGTAAAGCGCAGGGTTATTTTTTCGGCGGGCACTGAACAGGCAAGAAGAGCGCCGCCAAGACCAAGCCAAGCACGAGGCCAACGCATGAAGCGATTATACATCGCAACAGCTGGCCGTCGAAACGATTCGAAAAGGTTTTGTTCGTGCGTTGTTTGGCGACTTGGTTTGCTCCGCGAGGCTCCGGCAACGCATGCTCGTTGAGCGCCAAACAAGCTAGAGCCGTTGGTTGTCCTCCACGGGCAGCGGCAACCTCGCGGGTCTCGAACGAATAAGGACGGCGGGCCGTTTGTTGGCGGTTTGGTCCGCTCAAAGCCTGAGCTTCTGGCTAGCTCGGCCGGTTCGCTTCTCCGGTTGATCCGATTGGCCAACCGCTGATGGCTGGTTTCTAAAGGATCGGCCTTCGCGTCCTTTGCGGGCTAGCGGGGGATTGATTCACGCACAGCGTCCTCGAAGACCACATAGCACAAAGGGCAACCGACCAAGCCGGTCTTGGGGATGCTGGCGCGCCGGGTGCCGCACACTGGGCACTCAAAAAGTCTTTTGGGCACCGTCGTCAGCCCACGGATGACTTCGTCGAATTGGACAAGACTGCCTAAGCCACGCAAACACGAAGCGGAATACGCAACGATCTCTCCGTTTATCGACACGATCAGGCCTGATGGGCCGCCGCAACGCTCGCAGTTCAGAACGCCGTGCCCTCGCTTGTGGACTCGCGGAACATCGCCATGACTTCTTTGGTGGCCGGGCCGGGGTTGCCGTTGCCGATCGGTTTCCGATCAAGGCTGACCATCGGAATCACCTCGGCGGCGGTTCCAGTCAGGAACGCCTCGTCGGCCGTGAAGACGTCGAACGGAGTGATGAACTCCTCGGTCACCTCGAACCCGCTCGCCTTGGCCATGGCCATGACGGTGTTGCGCGTAATGCCCTCGAGAATGCCACTGGCAGGGTGCGGCGTGCGGATCCTGCGGCCTTTGACCAGGAATAGGTTGTCGCCCGTGCACTCGGCGACATAGCCTTGGTGATTGAGCATCAAACCTTCCCCCGCACCAGCTCGATTGGCCTCGGCTTTTGCCAAAATGTTCGCCGCGTATCGACCGATGCACTTGACGCGGGGATCGAGGCTGTCGGCAGGAATCACGCGGAACGAGGTCGTCACGACAGACAGGCCCTCTTCATAGGCCGAGGGCGGGTAGAGTGCGAGCGAAGACACCATCACCATTGTGTTGGGCGTTTGGTCGATGTTTTTCGGGTCGAGCCCCAGGCCGGTTCCCCGGGTGACGTTAAGACGAATGTAACCGTTTTGGACCGCCGACTCCCTGCACGTGTCCAGCACGATGCGGATCAGCTCGTTCTGGGGGATGTTCATTCGAAAGTCGAGGTATCGGATGCCGCAGTACAGGCGCTTGATGTGCTCGTTGAGCTTGAAGACCTTCCCGTTATAGATGCGGATGCCCTCGAACAAACCGTCCCCGTACAGGTGCGCATGATCGGCGATGCTCAGGCGGGCTTCTTCGACCGAGGACACAGTGCCGTTGAGCCAAACAAGGTTTCCCATAAAAGCATTTTACCGAAGTTCCTCGCTTGAGGCCGTTAAGGGCTCCGTGAGGGCTCTTCTTCGACTTATTCCGACCGATAGGAACTATGGGGAAACGTGCCATCCGTAGGCGGTCCTTTTTGGCCATAATGAGTTTAGGACTCATGTGCAAGCGTCCTGGCTGTTCAAGGGCTGGTGCCATGTAGTGGCCTTGTCACGGATGAAAAAGCTGATTATCACTCTTTCCGTTGTTGTTGCCGCAACTTGCATCACAGCGGCCATCATGGCGTTCAAGTTCGAACCGAGGATCGTGCCCAACACGGTCGTCGGAATCGTTCCCGTGGGCGGTTTGACCAAGCCCGAGGCCGCCAGGAAGCTTCGAATTTGGTGGGAGTCCGTCAAGGGGTCCTCTCTTTTGTTGTCCTCGAGGTTGCTCAACGGCAAAACGCTGTCCTACAAGTTCTCCGAACTGGGGATTCGGCTCGACGACGAGGCTAGCGTCGAGCCTTTGCCGATGGACGACATGTGGGAAAGGGCTAAGGCCGCCGTGTCGTCGGAGTCGCCCGAGACGAAACGGTTCGAAGTGGTCCTCCGTATGCGCGACGATGCCTTGCCACGATTGAGAGAGGAAATCGAGAATCTTGTGGGCGGCAGAAGGCCCGCAAGGGTTTTCTACGACAAGGGCCAGTTCTTACGGGTTCCCGAGGTCGCTGGGGTCACGCTCGACGAGGAGGCCTTCAAGAAACTGATTCCGGAGGCCGTTACGTCTGGGCAACCAATCGAGATCCCTTTGGTCGAATCGGAAAAAAAGGTTCCAGACGATCAACTTGATTTAATCACCGAGGTCGTTTCGGAATTCAGCACGCGTTTCCCCGTCCGGCAGACGAGCCGCAACGCCAACTTGAAAGCGGCTTCGGCGAAGATCAACGGGATCGTTTTGGCTCCTGGGGAAAGGTTCAGCTTCAACGAAGCGGTGGGCCGAAGAACTTTGAAGAACGGCTTCAAAATTGCAGGGGTGTACAAGAACGGCAGACACGACTTGGGCGTCGGTGGCGGCATTTGCCAAGTGTCCAGCACTCTCTACAACGCCGCGTTGTTCGCCAACCTCAAAATCGTTCGCCGTCAAAACCACTCGATGCCGGTGGCCTACTTGCCAGTCGGCCGGGACGCGACAGTGGACTATGGAGCAATCGACTTGGTGTTTGAGAACAGCTACGATACGCCGATTGCGATCAATTCGGTCTTCGCGCCAGGCCGATTGACTTTCCGCATTCTGGGCAAGAAAGACCCGTCGCTTTCGATCAAGATCCACAACGAGGGGCATCAGTCTTGGAATCCCGGAGCCAAAACCATCGTGGACAAGACGTTGCCGGCGGGCAAGAGAAAGGTTGTCGAGAAGGGAAGCCTGGGACACTCCGTGAAGACCTACCGTCTGGTGTACCGCGACGGAAAGATGGTGAAGAAAGAGTACCTGGGCCGCAGCCACTACAAGGGCGGCGTAAGGATCACGGCTATCGGTGCCAACCCGAAACCGGCGGTGCCAAACAACGACGCGAGCGTTCGCGACAATCTGGAGCCTGAGGATCCATTGCTCAACGGCCCACACGGAACAGAATGAACTGAGGGCCCTTCACGACGGCCTTGCCGTAGATTCGCATGTCGCGAAGCGGGATTTCAGTGAAAGAACCAGGAACAGGGGCCAAAATGTAATCGGCTTGGGTCGACTCGAGCAAAGCCTCGGCTTGTTCGTTGCTTTCGGCGGCTGTGAAAAATCGGTTCAATTCGGCCCTTCTTTGGTTGTAGTTGGGCGTTTCGCTCCAATGGCCAGCGTAGGTGTAGCAACCCGTCAACCCGCTTACGATAGGGTTGAGGTCGGGCAGATAGGGCGAAGCGAACCGATCCGGCTCGATCGGCGACCAAATGCCCGGCATTGCCAGAACCACCGTCCTCTCTCGCCGGTTTTTGTTGAGGTATTCCAAGATGGCTGTCACGTTGTGCGGCATAAAGACGGGATGTAGGGTCGTTCGGGACACGTCCATCTTGATGAAAAGTAGCTCCCTTTGGAACCAGAGCAGTGAGGACGCCGAAAGCAAGGCCAGTACGGCGATGGTGAAAAGGTTGCGCTTGTAACGGTCGATTTTCGTGCCAAGCAAATCGGTGAAGGCAAGCCCCGCCAGGATCGCCCAGCTCACGGAGAGGCCCATCGTCAGCTTTCTCTGGAAGAGGGTCGGCATGTACATAGCCACAAGGCCGACGACGGCAAACGACCACGCCAGGCGCTCGAGGGTCGATCGGCTTGGAATCAGCGAAACGCAAAGCACCGCGGCCGCATAAACCAGCGCAAAAACAGGCCAAGAGAGCCAAAACCGGGCTTCTCCCCGGTTTTGGGCAAAGAACAGGGCGAGAATGAACACAGCCAGAGCTCCGGCGGCCACGGCGTGCCTCTTTAGGCGTTCCTTGCCGAAAACGAGGTGCACGAGCGCGAGAACGATCAACGGAAAGAGCCCAAAGAAAACCTGCCGGAAGGCCGGTGAAAAAGTCTCGGTGGCGGCTCTTGCCTGGAAAACCGGGTCCACGGTGAGAACGTGGTAGAACCACAGCGCGGGCGGGACGACACCGGCGGCCATCGAAAGGCACCTTAAAAGCCAGGCCCTGGTGATCTCTTTGTTGACAATCGAGGCCACCAGCAAGGCCCCTAAGCTCAGCCCGATCAGTGCCACGTCATAAGTGTGCACGTTGGCTAGAACAGCGAATAGAAGGGCCCCAAGGGGCACCGGCTTGGATGACGTTTTGCTGTCCACCACGCAAAGGGCGATGCCGAGAATGAGGCAGAGGCTGACCATGAAAAGGCTGTTGGTCAGCATCGAAGGAAACACAAACGCCTCGGGCTGCCAAACGTCGATGGGGAGCCGCCCCTGCATCAGGCCCGCAAGCGGCGACGGCTTGACGATGTTCATCCCAAAGGTGTGCCAAACCGCAAAGCCGACCCCTCCTCCCAAGGTGACCAAGGCCACGCCGATTTTGGTGCCGTAGTCGTTAGCGCGAACCCGTTCGAACAGCCTTCCAAGCAGAACGACGAATAGACCGCTGAAAAAGGCCTTAGAGAGCGCTGCCGCCCAATCGATTCCGACCAGCTTGGCCAACCATCCCAGAACGAGAAAGTAGAGGTGAAAAGTCTGGCCAGGCTGCGGGTCCGTGGTGAATCGGTTATCGAACAGAACCCGCCCGTCCATGGCTTGGCGCATCCAAGCGGCGTAAACCATGTGGTCATCCGTATTGTACTGATGACCTAAGTAGGTTTCCGTCCCCAAAGAAGCCTTGATAAGGCCAAGTAGGAATGGAAGTAGGGAAACGAATGCTGCGCCTAGTGTACAATAGAGGATGAAACGCTTGGTCGTGAGCGATGCACTTTCGGAATTCATGTCTTGGGCACCGGCTTGCCAAGACTCTTATAGATGGCGACGATAAGATCAGCCGACTCTTTCGCGTGCTTGTTTTTGGGGTCGGCTTTAAGCACTTCGCGGTAGTATTTCAAAGCATTCGGATATTTATTCCGCGGGGCAAGGCCGAGCGAGTTCATGTATAAGTCGGCCAGCTTCGTCGTGGAGTCCAGGTAAGCCGCGCGCTTTTGGGCGTTTTTGGGATCCTTTCCGTACTCGGCTTTGGCCTTGGAGTAGGCATTTCGGGCCACCTCGATTCTCTGTTTGGCCAGATCGCCAGAGTGCTTTTGGGCAAAGCCTGTCGGCAAAAGCAAAAGACAACAAATCAACACAAGGAAGCGAGACATAGTCCCATTATACTATTTCAAATTAACGTCAACTTCTAAACTTTTGACCTTCTGCGGGGATGGGATCTGGGATACCTTCCAAGGAACCGGTCGACGGCGCCTTCCAAACGGGCGGCAAGTTCGGCAGCCTCCGCTTCCTGGGCTTTTTCGTCAAGGGCCGCCAAGCATCGGGCAAACGGCACGCCGACATCACCCGGCAACAGATTTACAAGTTCCTGCCTTTTCACGTCGCTGCCCGCCTTGAGAGCGTTGCGTAGTCGCCTTTCGCAATCGTCAACGATTTGTGCCAGCGCAAAGTCCGTCGATCGGCCTCGCATCAAAGTGTCTGCCACAGCGTCGGCCAACTCTTTGGTGCCTCTTTGGCTGAAGCGCGTTACCTCCGGCAAACCGAATCGGCGTCCCATGAGCCAGACCGTCAGAATCATCAAGAGATACGCCTGCAGGCGTGCCGGTCCGGACCATGGGGCCAAAACGTCCAACAGTGAATCCCTGGGCGAAGCGCTGATCGAATCCTCGATGAACACCACCTTCCGGCCCGCATTGAAGAAGCGAAGGATGCCCGAAAAAAACGCCGCGTTCTGCTCCTTGTCAAGGAAGCGGTTGGTGCTGCCCAGCCCGTCGGCCACGTGGATGACGTTGCGGCCGTTTGAGGCTTCGTGGACGACAAATGGATCCATGTAGGCGTGATAGACGAACAGGTCGGCATGCCGCCGTTCTTCAATTGAGTTTTCGGCGCCGTCTAGCGTCCCAAAACCTTTAGAACCTCCCAAGAAGATCGGCCTGCCTATGGAAAGCTGGATTCCGGCCTGCAACAAGGGATTGTAAATTCGAGCGCCGCTCTCGGCGTTCTTGGAACTTAATCTGAAGTCCCGATCGAGGTAGAGCACAAGCGCGTTTGCAAACCCGTAGGACTTCAATTTGTCCTCGGCTTCTTTTCGGGAGTCCGTTTCAAAGAGCCGGCTGCCTCCGTGGACTTGGTAGAGAATGGCGATGTCGTTGGAGCCCAGCTTCGGATGGCGCGAGCGGGATATTTCGACCTCGTATCCAAGCCTTTCGAGGAGTTGCGCGTAGGCGCTCGATCCGCTCGGATCATCGGACATCGCGCTGGGGTGGGACTCGCTGGCGGTGTCGGCGAGCTGAAGGAGAAGGAAAACAACTATCAGCACGACCGTCATAACCCAGATGAGAGCAGAAAAAAGGGCAGGCGGCTTCACGACGGGTTCTCCTTAAGGCTCGAGAGCACTTCTTCGTACCACCTTTTGAATTGCAGGACGTCTTCCGGTTTGGCGGCGCGATTACCGTACCAGATTAAATCGAACCATTGGGTTGGTTGGTCGAAGCGCAACCCCTCGGGCATCCTCGAGCTGACCTGTATGCGGCTCAAGTGCTCCCAGTTGGTTTGGCTTCTGTCGAAGCGAGCGACGCCAAACTCGTCGAACCGAAGAAGGCAGGCCAGGTAAAGGCAACGGACAGCCTCCCTGTGCCGGCCTGATGCGAAGAGCGACTCGGCCAATTCCAGCCACTCGTCCACGGTGCGCTCCGGCTCGTCTTCTTCGAGCATGGCCTTGGCCTTGCGCGCGAGGCTTCTTTTCCAAGTAAAGTGGCGTGCGGCCCAGATCAGCAAGAAAAGGACGCCGGCACCCAGAAGAATCCAGACGATCAACATCAGGCCTTGAAGACCCGGCAGCTCCACTTGCGGCGCCCTGATTTTCGGTTCCTCATTCAAACGGATTTTCTTTAGGCGCTCAAACGCCTTTTCGATCCAGTTGGCATCGGCCTTGACGCCTGCGTCTCGGTAAGCGGGGTTTTGCTTGATTTGCTTGGCAACGGCCCGGGCGTGGGTGTCCGCCAGGATCGCACGAAGGTTCTCCTGGTTCGCGAGGGATCTGAGCGCGCTTCTCAGCGCGGCAATTTGATAGGAGTTGGGCGATTGACTATCAAGGATCGATTGAGCGAGGTCCCAGGCCTCCGAAGGGCAGTCAGGGTCAGCGACGACCTGTTTGGCGATGGTTCGGGCCGTCTCGTTGCTCAGCTCGTCGGCCAGCTTCCCGTAGTCCGAAGCCATGCCGACGTACGCCATCAGGATCAACAAACTAAAGCTCGAAACGGCTTTGCCGATCCGCACGCCACACTTCCTTTGCCAAGGCATCAATGTCGTATCCTTCAAGCCGAACCCTTCTTTCCAAGTAAAGGATCGTCGTTGTGGTGCCCCAAACCGGGATCAGCACCCAGACAGTCAGGAGCAGAGGAATCCCACCCAAAACGCTTTCGACGCCGGTTCGATAGCGTGATAGAAACCCGATCGATTGCACCCAGTCGGTCAGAGGTAACAGACCGTAAACAGTTGAGAACCCCCCATAAATCAGAACGAGGAGAAACAGCATGACGATATAGAGCAGCAAGATCGTTTCGTAACCTGCGGGCTGGTTCAGATGTTTCTTCATGAGCTGGCGGGTCCGTGCGATCGACTGCTTTGCATCTGCGCCTTCAATCAAGCAAACGGGCATTGCCACACCATAAAGGCCCAGCACGACCGGCATCAGGAAAACACCGCCGGCCAGGCAAACGATTGCGAACACAGTGACAAGGGCGGAAATGCCGTTGCCGGGAAGGACGGTCTCGAGATAGGCGCTTGCCGCCAGGGCGACGACGCCGGCCGCAAAACCAAGACAGGCCCAGAGCGATTGACGAACCGAGAACCAAACGGCGCGCCCGAGGCAAGACCGGGCCGCTTTCCTGGCCGCCATGATGCTGGGCGTGATGCCGGAGAGGCAATCGCTGACCATTTGGCAAACGAGGGCGATCGAGTAAGACGCTCCAATGAAAAAAAGAGGCGCGCCAACGGCGACGGTCACGCCGAGAAGCACGAGGACCTCGGCAAGCTGGCCGGAAATGCTTCCAGGCGAGTCCGTCACGAAGAAGCGGGGCAACACTTGGTCGAAAACAAACGCGAGCGCTGCAAAGCAAAGAAGGCTTGGCACGAAGATCGCCCGTAACATCAACACGCCGAGCGACTGGTAGATTTGTGTCGAAGCGTCGATGATTTCGCCTGGCCTCAATGGTTGCAAATGCAAGCCAGCGTCCGATCGCAACGTCGCGCGGGTCAGATATCGCTCGAGCGGATTCGAAGCCACGGCTAAGTGTAACCGATCCATTCGAGATGGGTCTAGTCGTTGCGTCTCGGCGAAACCAAAGGCGGGCTGAAGCGTCCAGCCCTAACGATAGGCGTTCGGTTGTCGGCCGGGATGCAAGTCTCTGCCAGCAGGATGCCGGCGCTCCCAGCTAAACCGGCGGCAGGCGATCGGTTGTCTGCTGGATTGCGAGACCTCGAAAAGGATAAAATACACCTATGACCAGCTTGTTGGCGGCAACCGCTTTTCTGTTTGTTGGGCAGGCGACTTTCCAAGCCAGCGATATTGTGCAGAGCGGGATCAAAGACATCTCGTTCACGGCCCGCGTGCAATATGGTAACCAGATGGAACTGGCCAAGATCAACAAGGACTTCGGCGATTCGTACCGTGTCAGCTCTTCGATCATCAAAACAAAGGAGCCTTTCAAAGTGCGCGTCGAGGGCAAGGTCGGCGACACGACGGCCCTTTACATCTTGAATGGCACCAAACGCGTCTATTCGATTCCGCGGCTAAAGCTTCGGCAAAAGGAGGACTTGTCCACAAGTCCAGGCAAACGTCAAACGTACCTCGATTTCGGCTTGCTGACGCCGTCGTTGCTGGAGGACCTTTTCGACGCGAAGTTCGTGCGTGTGGATCGAGCGACCAACGACTTGGTCTTCGACTTGACTTACAAAAAGAACGACAAGTCTCGGCATCGGGTTTGGGTCGACCCGAAGAAGAAGATCGTGACCAAACGCGAGTGGTACAACCAGAAGGGCAAGCAATTGGCCACGTTCAACTATGAAAACCCTGTCCAGATCGACGGCGTTTGGATGTCCACATTGGCAACGGTTCGAAACGTGGACAACAAGAAAGCCGGAGTGCTGTCTTACGAGAACATCAAGGTTAACCAGGGCCTTAGCGACTCGCTTTTTGAGGTGGACTAGAGCCAAAGTCCTTGTGCTCTGACCGGGCCCGGCCGCAGTCATGCGGTCGGGCCCGGTCGTTTTTTGAGGTTCGCGGCGACCCCCCAACCGCTTGGCAAAGCGCCCATCGGCGAAATTTGCGAAAACTTTTTTCCAAAAGGGCAAGAGCTGTGTTATCATAGAAGTGCCCTTGTGAATACGTATTCACGGCGTGTGAGCAGGGTGACCGGCCGTCTTGCGGCGATTGAGCTTCGGCTTGCCCTCAACCGAAAGCTTGTGCCGGAAATGCCGCTAAGAAACGGCTCAACCAAGCAAAGCCGCTTGCCGGCCAGGTGCATCTCTTCGAGGAGACATCGGAACATGAAAGCAAAATTCGGCTTCACTCTCATCGAGCTGTTGGTTGTCATTGCGATCATCGCTATCCTTGCGGCGATTCTATTCCCAGTGTTCGCCAAGGCTAAGGAAGCGGCCAAGAAAACGTCGGACCTTTCCAACCTCAGGCAGAACATGATGGCGACGCTCATCTATTCAAACGATAGCGACGACCGCATCCCGCATACGAACTGGCAAGAGGATTACGTGTTTGCGGCTCGGGTCTTGCCTTATACGAAAAACAGGGACATCTTCAAGAACCCGGTCAGCGCTTCCAAGCGCGGTTCGGTCCAGCGGCAGAAGGCCGAGAACGGTTTCGGATTCTTCATTCTGGACCCGAGCGACGGCTGCGTCGGCCTGGGCGTATCGGCGCGTGGGTAGGCGAACTACTACGATAACATTTACCCGCCCATCGACTATCGTCTGAATCCGAACTTGTTCGGTTATCAGGGCGGCCAGTGCACCGGCCTGTACGGGTACTTCGCACCGGCCCCGTCCACGACATCCGGCAACCCCGGAGGCGAGGGCGTCGAAGGCGTCGGTCCGGGAGACCTTGCCTTCACAAACGTGGCCAAGGTCGTGCTTTGGATCGACTTCCCGCCTGTTGGAGTCATTTGGCCTGGCAACGTGAGTGGACTGGAAGGCTTCTGGGGTCTCCGCACCGGCCACTTTGCCGACGGCAACAATGTGGCGCACATGGACGGTCACGCCAAGTACTACAAGACGACCAAACTCTTGCCCAACATCAAGGGCGACGGCACGCTCCTGTACACGGACACTTGGTGCGGTGGAGAAGGCGGAAGTTGCCCGTACGGCGCCTCGTGGTCCGGCGGCGCCCCGCACGCCGAGCAGAACGGCAAGTCGTACCACTGGTGGGGCACTAACTACGCCAGCCCGGACAACCAGTAAGACGATCGCTCTGGCATCCCAAACGGCCCGCTCTTGACCTTTTTCAAGGGCGGGCCGAAAAGAGCTGAAGCGAGGAGTATTCGAAAATGAGAGTGGGGGTCATAACATCCTTTTTGGCTTTACTAGGCGTCGGTGTGTGCGGGTGTGCCAGCACGGTGCCGAAGGGAATGACGGAGCAGGACGCTAAGGACGCGATCAACAGGATGACGCCCGAGCAAAAGATTCGGGCCATCTCGAGCAGCCCGATGCCGCAGACCGAGAAAGAAAAGCGTTACGCGGAAATCGAATCCGAAACTGGGGTCAAGGCTTCGGACGTTCACGGCAATCAGCCGACAATTCCCGGCGGCAACTAGGCGCGGCGCTTTTCTGGACTGCGGTCGTAGGCGCTTCGTCTCGGGGGCGCGGGCGGCTGGAGGCTCGACTTGGCCCACGAGATCGGGTTCGATTATCTCGGCGATTTCACCCTCGCCGCCCACCGTTCCAAGTACGGAAGCGCGGTCATCAGCGAGGTCTGAAATTATTCGGCCAAAGGGACGATGGCGACCGACGGGATCGTCGGCATGTTCGCCGGACGCCTGATTAACAAATTTGCGAAAAGCCGATTGTCCGGACGCCAGATGGGCCATGTCGTGAGCGGGCTTGTTCGCGATTGCGGCAACGAGCCGATTCTGCGTTCTGGGATCGTCTTTGGAAATCACTACACGCAGCGACTGAATTCCGACCTGTCAGATTCGGCCGAGCGCCGCCTTGCCCAGTCGATCCAGTTCGTCCTCCCCGGGGCCCCGCTCCTTTACTACGGCATTGAAGTCGGCATGCTTGGCGGCAACGACCCCGGGCAGCGGGCGCCGATGGATAGGAGGCAGGTTGCCGCGAGCCAACCGGATATGGCCTGGCTTCAGAGACTGGTTGACCGGATGCGCTCGAACCGGGCGCTAAGGATTGGGGACACCCGTGCTTTTGCAAGCGAAAAGCTCTTCGCCGTGATTTGAACCACAGAAAAGCCGCTTGAGGCCACGATCGTTGTTGCCCCAAGCCAAACAATCAAAAGTCGACGGAAATTCTCGTCGTGCCCGAACCGACGTTGATGAGATGGACCTTGCTTAGGGACGGCCTCAAGCTAGATAATTTAAGGGTCCACGCAGGAACCATTTCGCCGATCGAGCCGGCCAAGCCCGGATGGTTTTGACCATCAACCCCGAGCCGGCGCAACGGACGCAGCACAAGCGGATGAAGGACGGCGACTGACTTGAATCTTCAAGCGATCCGTTCTTAAGGACGCCTCGGGCAGAATGATGCCTGAAACGGACGGGGAACAGGCCGTCCTTGTCGCAGGCCTTGCATTTCTCGCGAAACTTGGGTATAACGTTCTGGTTCAGGCAAAACGTCCTGAGACACGCACGGCTTCCAGTCGCTGTCGCCGCCAACCCCGAGCGGGCAATGGCCTCCCGAGCGCCGGCTAGACGGTCGAAGCTGAAGCGGAGTTTTCGCGTTCTTTCGCGCCAACACGTTTCCGCGTGCATGATAGGAGAAGTTAGATGCTCCCAGGAATATTGGGCACAAAAATAGGGATGACTCACCTCTTCACCGAAGAGGGCAAAATGGTGCCGGTCACGGTAATTCAGGCCGGTCCTGTGTTCGTCACTCAGTTGAAGACCGAGGACAAGGACGGCTATACGGCTGTGCAAGTCGGGTACGGCGAGGCCAAAGACAAGAACCTCACGTTCCCCAAGTACGGCCATCTCAAGAAAGCCGGTCTTACGAAGAACCTCAAGACTCTTCGGGAGTTCCGCGTGGACACCACGGACGGGCTGGAGCTGGGGCAGGCGATTACGGTAGAGATGTTTGAGGCCGGTGAGAAAGTAACGGTCACCGGCAAGAGCAAGGGCCGTGGCTTTGCGGGCGGCGTGAAGCGCCACCACTTCAAAGGCCAGCACATGACCCACGGCTACATGACCCACCGGCGTCCTCTCGCGAACGGCGCGACGGGGCCGCAGAGAGTCTTCAAGGGCTCGCGCCGGCCGGGCCACATGGGCGACGCGACGGTCACCCAGAAGGGCCTTAAGGTGGTGAAGGTGGACGTCGAAAGGAATTTGCTGCTCGTCGATGGTAGCGTTGCCGGTCCGAACGGCGCGCTTGTGGTCATCAAGAAGGCGGCGAGGTAACCCATGGCAACGCTAGAAGTAAAGAGTAAAGAGGGCAAGAAGGTCGGGTCGGTTGACCTGAGCCAGAATCTTGCCGCTGTGAAGCCTTCGGCAGCCGTTCTGCACCGAACGGTTGTCGCCGAAGAGGCCAACAAGCGGCAAGGCACGCAAAGCGCGAAGACCCGCAGCGAAGTCAGCGGCGGAGGCAAGAAGCCCTATAAGCAGAAGAAAACCGGAAACGCCCGTCAAGGCACACGGCGCGCTCCGCATTTTGCGCATGGAGGCATGGCCTTGGCGGTCAAGCCTCGCGATTACGAGAAGAAGGTCAATCGAAAAGAGCGTCGGGCCGCAATCATGGGCGCCTTTGTTGCCAAGGTTGAGGCCGGGGACGTCGTGGTTGCCGACTCCATCGTGTTCGCCGAGCCGAAGACCAAGCCGGCCTGCGAGATGCTGAAGGCTCTCGACCTGGCCGACACGCGCAGGGTGCTGGTGATCCTTCCGGCGTACGACGAAGTCACCTATAAGTGCTTCCGCAACCTTCCCAACGTGACGGTGCGCACGGCGCCGAGCGCTGGCGAAGAGAAGGCGAAGGCAGTCACTTTTTCCGCGCGCGACATCCTCGTTGCCCACAAGGTGCTTATCGCCAAGGATGCGCTCGCCAAGATCGAGGAGGTTTGGGCGAAGTGAAACAACCCCACGAGATAATAATCCGGCCGCACATCACCGAGCGGTCGGTTCAAGCGTCGTACGGCGATCCCAACGTCAAGAACGAAGCGGATCTCGTCCGCAAGTACACGTTCATCGTGGCCCCGGACGCCAACAAGATCGAGATCAAGGCCGCCGTCGAAGCCATCTATAACGAAGGCAAAAAGAAGAAAGATGAAATGATCACGGTCACCAGCGTTCGAACCGTGACAATGAAAGGCAAGAGGCGCCGCGTCGGCATGAGGTCGACCGGCTACCGTCCTGATCGCAAAAAGGCGATCGTGACGCTTGCCAAGGGACAGATGCTGGAGGATTACGGAGTCTAACATGGCCACGAAGCAATACAAGCCCACATCGCCCGGCCGCCGCTTTATGATCACTTCCACCTATGAGGAAGTGACCAAGTCGAAGCCGGAGAAGGGGCTGACCAAAGGAATTTCAAAGACCGGCGGCCGCAACGGCACCGGCCGAATCACCTCGTTCCAGAGGGGCGGCGGCAACAAAACCCGCTACCGCGCCGTGGATTTCAAGCGGGATAAAGACGGCGTGGTCGCCAAGGTTGCGGCCATCGAATACGACCCGAACCGCACCTGCCGGATCGCCCTCCTGCACTATATGGACGGCGAAAAGCGCTATATCTTGGCCCCGAAGAACTTGGAGGTTGGCGGCAAGGTGATCAGCGGCGAGGAGGTCGACATTCTTCCCGGCAACTGCCTGCCTTTGCGGAACATCCCTTTGGGGACGCTCGTTCACAACATCGAGTTGCAACCCAAGAGAGGCGGGCAAATCGTCCGGTCTGCAGGCGGCTCTGCCCAGGTGATGGCGAAAGAGGGCATGTATGTGACCCTTCGACTTCCCAGCGGCGAGATGCGGATGGTTCATTGCAGCTGCCGAGCAACCGTGGGCGAGGTCGGCAACGCCGAGCATGAAAACGAGCAGCTTGGAAAGGCCGGTAAAACGCGGGGCCTCGGCAAGAAGCCTCACGTCCGCGGCGTCGTCAAGAGCCCGAGGGACCACCCCCATGGAGGTGGCGAAGCCAAGTCGCCCGTCGGACGCAAGAAAGGTCCCGTCGACCGCTGGGGCAACAAGGCTCTTGGCACTCGAACGCGCACCAACAAGCGCACGACCAAGTTTATCGTTCGCAGGAGGAACGGCTAATCCGGGCCTCCAGGCCAACTAGGGAGTCGGTTGACTTATGGCTAGAAGTTTAAAGAAAGGCTTTTTCATCGACGATCACCTTTTGAAGAAGGTGAATGATCTGAACGAAAAAGGTGAAAAGAAACTGATTAAGACGTGGTCTCGTCGTTCGACGATCATCCCGGACATGGTCGGCCACACCTTTGCCGTTCATGACGGACGGAAGCACGTTCCGGTCTTCGTGACCGAGAACATGATTGGGCACAAGCTTGGGGAGTTCGCGCCGACCCGCACGTACCGCGGCCACGGCGGCTCGCTTCCTGAGAGGGGGACGCGGATCCGCTAAGGCGCGACCAGGGCCCTCCGGGGTATCCTAGAGTGCTTTGACCGAATCCTCCGGCAGACAAATTGGGTTAAAAACGGCTTAGACAATGGAAGTAAGAGCGATAGCTAAATATGTGCGGGTGCAACCTCGCAAAGTCCGCATCATCGCGGACGAAGTTCGGGGCAAAGACGCGAATTACACGGCGTCCTTGTTGCGATACCATCCCAGCAAGGGCGCCCGGGCGCTTCGAAAGGTATTGGTGAGCGCGATGGCCAACGCCCAGGAGAACCACGGGCTTAGCGCTGACGGTCTTCGGATTGCCGAAATCCGTGTGGACGAGGGCCCAAGGCTTAAGCGCATCCAGGCCAGAGCCCAGGGGCGCGCCAACCGCATCATCAAAAAGACGAGCCATATCACCGTGGTTGTGGAGGATTACGAGCCGGCAGCCAAAGTGAAGCCTCATGGCACCAAGGCTAAGCCGCGACCGACCTTCGCCGCGCCGAAGCCCGGCGGCAAGAAAGCCAAGGCCGCCAAGGCAGAAAAGGCAGCCGAGCCGGTCGAAGAGCAGAAGACCGAAGCCGTCGAAGAAGTCAGCGCCGTCGAGTCCGCCCCCGAGGCCGGCACCGAAGAGAAGGGAGCAGAATAACTTTGGGTCAGAAGATTCATCCAGTAGGTTTTAGAATTGGCGTAATCCGAGGCTGGGATAGCCATTGGTACTTCGGCAAGAAGGGCTATAAGGACGCCCTCTTGCAGGACTACAAGATCCGCGAGTACATTAAGGAGCAGTACGGCCTGGGCAACATTTCGCGAGTCGAGATCGAGCGCGCGGCCAACCGCATCAAGGTCACGATCTTCACGGCTCGTCCCGGCGCCATCATCGGACGGGGCGGCAAGGGCATCGACGAACTGAGCGACACTCTGAACCGCATGGTTCGCAAGGTCGACAAAACGTCCGTCGTGCAGGTGAACGTTACCGAAGTCCGCCAGCCCGAACTCGACGCCCAACTGGTCGCTGAGAACATCTGCGCCCAGCTCGAGAAGCGGGTGTCGCATCGCCGGGCCATCCGGCAGGCCATGACACGATGCATGCGCTTCAACGGCCGCGGCATCAAGGTTTTGGTCAGCGGCCGGTTGAACGGCGCGGAGATCGCCCGAAGCGAAGGCGACAAAGTGGGAAAAATACCTTTGCACACCCTTCGCGCGGACATCGATTACGGCATCGCGGTGGCTCGCACCATGTACGGAACCATCGGCGCCAAAGTCTGGATCTACAAGGGCGAGGTTTTGCCCGAACGAAGAATGTCGCCCGAAGAGCGCAAGCGACGGGCGCGCGACAGCGAAGAACCCATGCAGGAGGTGATCGGCGATGTTAGTGCCTAAGAGAGTCAAGTTTAGAAAGCAGCACCGTGGCCGAATGAAGGGCCGAGCCCACAGCGGCAACACGATCGCATTCGGCGACTACGGTCTGGAAGCCCTGGAGGCCGACTGGATAACGAACCGGCAGATCGAGGCCGCCCGTATCGCCATGACGCGGTATATCCGCCGAGGCGGAAAGGTGTGGATTCGCATCTTCCCGGACAAGCCGATAACCAAGAAGCCGCTCGAAACCCGTATGGGCAAAGGCAAAGGCCCCGTCGAAGGATGGGTCGCCGTCGTCAAGCCCGGTCGCATCCTGTTTGAGATGGACGGCGTCTCCGTCGAACAGGCCAAGGAAGCGATGCGCCTTGCCATGCACAAGCTTCCGATCAAGTGCCGGTTCGTAACCCGAGCTGAGCAAGAGGCTGTAAGCGCGCCAAAGGACGAGCCTGAGGCAGCCGAAGTGGCTTGAGGAACAACGATATGAAGGATCTTAAAGCGAAAGACATTCGAGAAAAGTCCGTACCGGAACTTGAAGAGATGGTTCGGCAGGAAAGAGCGGCCTTGTACAAGGCGCGGCGCGATCTGGTTTTCCGCCAGACGACGGACACGACTGGGATCAAAGTTCGCCGCCACAACATTGCGCGCCTTCTGACGGTCATCTCGGAAAAGAAACGCGGGGGTGGCCAATGAGCGAAGCCGTTCAGACCCGTGGCCGCCGCAAAGTGAGGACAGGCGTCGTCGTATCCAACAAGATGGATCTGACGGTCGTGGTTCGGATCGAGCGTCGCGTTCAGCACCCTCTATACGGCAAAGTCGTCGTGCGCTCGAGCAAGTTCAAGGCTCACGACACGCTAAAGTGCGACATTGGAGACACGGTCGAGATCATGGAGACCCGTCCGCTGAGCAAAGACAAGCGATGGCGGGTAACCCGGATTATCGAAAAAGTGAAGTAGTTTAGGCGACAGGCCGTCGCAAATGAAGTAGGACAGAGGGAAATGATTCAACAGTTTACGAGGCTCAAAGTGGCGGACAACTCGGGGGCGCGCGACATCATGTGCATTCGCGTGCTGAAGGGTTCTCAGCCGAGGTATGGAAAGGTTGGCGACGTGCTGGTCGGCAGCGTCAAGGTGGCCACGCCGAACATGCCCGTCAAGAAGGGTGACGTCGTCCGTGCAGTCATTGTGCGCACCAAGAGGGCAATCCGTCGGCCCGACGGTTCGACGCTCCGATTCGACGACAACGCATGCGTCGTTATCAACCCGCAGACTATGGAGCCGAGGGGCACCCGAATCTTCGGACCGGTCGCGCGCGAGCTTCGCGATAAGAACTTCATGAAGATCGTCTCCCTCGCGCCGGAGGTGCTGTAATGACGAAGAAGGAAATCAAGCGAAGAGAAGCCGGCGTTAAGCTGAAAGTCCGCAAGGGCGACGCGGTTCGGATCATCTCGGGCAAGGACAAGGGCCAGACTGGCTTCATCGCCATGGTCCTTCCGAAGAAGCAGAGCGTTATCGTGCTTCAAGCCAATGAGGAGAACCCCGACCAGCCCCTGCCCCTCAACGCGGCGGTTAAACACAAGAAGGCGAGGTATCAGGGCGAGAAGTCGGCGAGAATTCGCATTCCGGTGCCCATCCATGTCAGCAATGTGATGGTCATTGACCCGAAGACCGGCGAGCCCTCTCGAGTCGGTCGGCGCAAGGAAGGCGACAAGATCATCCGTTATGCCAAGAAGAGCGGCGAAGCGATTCCCGATGAGCCCGTAATGGAGAAAGAATAGTCCATGGCGAAGAAAGACAGTAAGAAAGAAGCTCCGGCAGTGCAAGCCGCTTTGCCGGAACCAAGGCTGAAGAAGCTTTACAAGGAGAAGATCCAGGCGAAGCTGATGGAGCAGTTCAAGTTCAGCTCCGTCATGCAGGCGCCAAGGTTGACCAAGATCGTCATCAGCATGGGCACGGGCAACTCGGAAAAGGACTCGAAGCACCTCGAGAACAGCATTCGTGATCTTCAGCTGATCGCGGGCCAGAAGCCGGTCACCACGCTTGCGAAGAAGGCTATCTCAAACTTCCGCCTGCGACAGGGCATGAAGGTCGGTTGTATGGTCACGCTTCGCGGCAACCAGGCTTACAACTTCCTGGATCGACTGGCCACGGTGGTTTTGCCCCGTATCCGAGACTTCCAGGGCCTCTCGCCCAACTCGTTCGACGGACGCGGCAACTACGCGCTCGGTCTGAAAGAGCAGCTCGTGTTCCCCGAGATCCCCTACGACACGTTCGACCGCATCCGCGGCATGAACATCGTCATCTGCACCTCGGCCAAGAACGACGACGAAGCCCGGTACTTCCTCAAAGAAATGGGCATGCCGCTTCGAGAGAAGTAGGATTTAAGCCAACGTAAACTGTAACCCCGGCTCTTAGGATTTCCTAAGAGCCGGTTTCTTTTTTGTCTAGCCCTTAAAAGCCTTTTCACGCCCGTAGATAGGGGGAAAGCTCAATTCCTGCCGTCCGTATAGATCCAAAAGATTGATAGACTTAGGCTTCTCAGTGCATCCGAGTTGATATTTCCATTCACTGACGCGTAAAATACTTGCACTATGAAAATAGCCAAATTAGTATTCTTCTTCTTTTTGTCTCTCATAGCATTTCAATCTGCGCTCGCCGCCAGTACAAGTGTGGTGGTAACTTCGGGGTTTGATTACGGTTTTGAAGATTGGGGCTACTGTGATAAGAGCCGGCTAACAATTAGTGTAAGTTTTGACCAGCAAACTGAATGAGCAGATTACGGATATACCTACGACATTATATATTACTACTCATCTGATGAGGTAATAACTACGCTTACCGGCCAAACCGTGGCTTTCGTAGGTGGGGAAATAGCGGCAAGCTCCACATTCAACGTGAACGAAGCTTTGCTACCAGAGATTCGTGAGAATATACAGTATTGCTATGTAATATATAGATACACAGGATATGTTAGGGTTACTCGTAAATCTGGTGATGAAATTATTAGCAAACATGTATATGTTCAGTCAAATAGGGTTAAGTGGTATTCAAACGGACAAAAGTATGTCATAGACTAGTGATAAGAGGTGCAAAGTGCCACGCGCGTGAGTAAACGACCATGGCCATGTTATTCTCCCATGGCAAGTCGGCGCCATGAATAGGCGTAGGAAGTGATGCGTAGGGTTAGAAGATAGCCTGTAAAAGTAGATATATAGAGAGGTATTTGATAGTAGATCTTTAAGTATAACAGCAGGAGGCGAGATGAACAGAGAACCTGAAAATCAGTTGAAGCTCAATGTATTGACAGTTGGCTTGGCCTTATTAGCGGCGATAGGCTGGCTCAGGCCAACAAGTCAAGTTGGACGATATCAGATCGTAGGAATACCTCACAAGGATGGATATTCAGTAGTAATTTTGGACACGGCATCGGGAGCCACAAGAAAGGAAACAACGAGTTATGGTGCAATAGGGGAAAATCGAGTAGTCAAGCCTAAGCGTGTGACAGTTCCACGAGATAATACAAATGACCATGGTAAGTCAAACAAAGCGAACTCGATCGAGATTCTAGCGAACTAGCGCCTATACTCGTGTTGCCTGACTTCACAGTAAGATGCGAGGCGTCGAAAAAGAACAGATAAGCCAACGCTTAGCCATAGAAGGAAGGTCCGTATATAACCTACTTTCAGGCTACTGACATTCCGAAATCAGATCGAACAGAGCTTTCGCAGCCTCTTCGGGGCCCTTGGCCTCAAACCCGTCTATGCCAAGCCGAGTTCTCATCTGCCCGACAAACACGCCCGAATCGAAGGCAGCCATGAACACCTTGGCCGCCAGCACGTCGTGCTCTTCCTGGTACTGGGCAGGGCCGAAGATGTTGGCGAAATAGGTCTCCGTAAGTCCACTAGAGGTAGTGGTTCCTTTAGACATCGCCTTTCCGCTTCGGAAGACCTCCAGGGCTTCGTCTGCGCTGCGCAGTCTTTCTATAATCGGTCGAGTCCCGTCCACGTGTTCATAGTTGTTTGCATAGAGCAGAAAGTCGATCGGGTATCCGCGCAAAACCTCGGCCAAGGTGGTCACTGGGACGATGACGCGCGCGTTGGTCTTGTGGGGGTTGTGGAAAATGGCGCGGTCGATTTGGTTGAATGCATAGCCGTGCTGCAGGTCGTCCAGACGGATGAAGGCGCCGATTTCAGTGCCAAACCCGCGCAATCGACCATCTACGGTAACTTCGATGGTGCCCATGTCGTCGGCGATGATGGTCAGTTGCCTAAGGTGCTCGTTGCCAAGAACTCGAAAAGCCTCGATCGATTCGCCCTTACCGGTCGCCGTATCGCCGAGCAACAGCACGTCGGCGCTCTTTCCCGACTTCAATTCGATGCGCACCATCGCACCGTGGAAGGGCATCCGCCCGCGCTTAATCATCACCACGTTGTGCAAGGTCAGCATCATTTTTTTGACGTAGCCGAAATAGCCGAACCGTTCCTCGCCAGGGATTGCCGCCGTCAGGATGCCGTTTGTCTGATCGTCGAAAAACACGGTGGGTAAGTCTCCGAAACGCTCCATGGAAGAAGGCGGAACGCCGAACATGAAGATCGCGTCGGGACCCTTGGCGATTTGGTCGTCCGTCGCCAGTTCAAACAGGTTGCACATGGTGCATCCGAGGCCGATAAACTTCTGGTAGATGTAGGCAAAGATCACGAGAGGCCCGACTTGAGCCGGGTAGCAAAACCACTCGCTAGGCTCCACGCTTAGCCCTTTCAACGGGTTGGCAGTCACGCGTTGGAACTCGCCAGTGCGCTTGTTCATGGACGGCCGCAGAATCAATGGCGGGTTAAGGAGCAGTTGCCGGATGATCGGTATGCCGCTCAACAGAGGCGCATAGGCCTGAGGGCATGGCCAGTTCATTTCAACGGCGATCAGGCCGACGTTGCAACCAGCGGCGACCTGCCGATATACGGTAGGGTGGTCGCCCGTGATGTTCTCGCATACGTAGCGGTACAGCGCCCGAATCAGGTGGCCAAGGTTCTCGACAGTCGAATTGAAGGTTCGGTAAGGACGCAAGTCGTGGCTTTCCGGGCCTTCTTAAGAGTGGCACACCATGAACCGATCGAATTGGCGCCAAAAGTCATAGAGCTCTTCGATCAGTTGGTGGAGCGCCTCTCGCTCGGCTAGCAAGTGCTCTGTGTTCGGAAGCAGCTTCACGAGCTGTTCGAGCGTGTTAACGGACAGAACTCGAATGATCGAGACGAGGCAATCGATATCGCCCTGCTGGCTCAAGTCGAGCTTAAGCCGGTCAAGCAAGGGGGAACCGTGCTTGGTCAGCGACTGGGCAAATCGAGCGATAACGTCCTCGAAGATATTGCTGGCCACGATTTCTCGGGTGTTCGAGCAGATTACACCGGAGGTGTTCAGGATGAGTTGCGGGCCTTCTTGCTGAAGATTCTTGATGGGCATGGTGCTTTCCTGGATGTTGCTGTTTTGACGATTGACAAAAAAGCCGGACTTGGCGCTTCATCATGCCAAGTTCGGTTGTTCCTTGCCCAGCTCGGCCGCATGGACCGCCCCGGGTACGCCGGAATCGGTGGTCAACGCCGACCCATCACTATCCGCTTGGGCCTATTGTACACCCTGAGACGTGCTCTCGGCTGGCCCAGACGATAGTCTTTAAGCGCCCTTTGGTGTCTGCCGCAACGATTCAAAAAGGGTCGCCGCACAAGCAAGCGGCAACCCTGTTCGGTTAGGTTTTATCTCCTTTCCCTTCTTCGGAGAAGACTCGCGAAAGCGACAATAAAAGTAACGACGGCAGCCGGACCGGGCACACACTCCGTGGTGATGTTCCAGTCTTTGATTTTGCCGTTCAGATGGTAGTAGTCGGTGCTTGGGAAGATGATTTGTTCCCAGCCGGGTTGGTAATCTAGCGTCCAATGTTACAGCAATTGGCCGCCATCCATGCTGATTTCGATTGAGCTGGGATTCCAGGTCGTGCCTCGGTCGTCAAGAAGTGCGATCGCGTCTTGCTCTTGAAAGCCGCTTCGGTCCGCAAGATCGACCAACAAATACACCTTTTTGGTTAAAGTGTCCGACCGTTGGTTGCCCAGCGTCACGACGGTCGTTGTGATGTCCCAGTAAGGGTCGTCATACAGGCTTGCCAACCGTCCCGTCTCTTAGAAAGTCGGCATAAGAATCGAAGCGGCGGCGTTCCACGTGTTCCGGTACCACGCGACACCGTAGCTCAATACTGAGCCGAGCGGCTTGTTTATGCCGGGACAGAGCGTTTGGTAAGCGTAGACTCCCGCTTGGGTAGTGAAGTAATTGGCCAAGAACCAATTTTCGTTGTCGTCGTGGCCGGCGGCATCGCGATCCGAGTCGTGGACCACGAGCGGATTGCCGTTAGGGGTGCTTGGAAGGCCGCCGACCCGGGTTAGGGCGTGGCCTACGGTTGGTCCTTGCACGGAAAAGCTGACGTATTGGAATCGCTTGAGTTCGGCAAGCAGAAAGTCGTAGTCCGAGTTCTTGATAAATCCGTCGTTCAGCCTCTTGTAAGTCACGTCAGTGTATGGAATCAATTTTGGGAAGTCAAGGTCGGCGTTGGGGTTCTTCGCTTACCGGTAGAGGTAATGGTTAATGGCCCACTCGGCTCGGCCGGCGCTGGTGTAGCCGAGATCGCCCACAAGTTTGTTCTAAATGTAGGTTCCCCTTTCTTGGGCGGTGGAGCCTTGGCTATACCTTGCCGCGCTTAGCAGGTTCGAGGCCACGGCAATCCAACAGCTGTTGTCCCCCGGCAAGCCTGGCTTGTCCACGTCGGGAATGCCGGGCTTCAAGTAGATCTCCCGGGCGGAGGCTGCAACGAATAGCCCCGCTAAGGCGATTGAAATGAGCAATGCGCGTCGCACAACCCACCTCCTTTCCAACACGAACAAAAACCCAACGATAGGCCGAAACTAAGGTCCGGCCGACGACGATATTGCCCCTAAAGGAATGGGGCGCCAGCCGTTACCCATAGGTTATCGGACAATCGCATGCCGTGCCACAAAGGACCTAGTGCGGCGGCCTAAGGGCTGCGTTTTTGCTGTTCGCGGAAAAAGGCGATGGTCTGCTCGAGGCCTTGCTCCATGGAAACTTGGGCGGCGAAGCCGATCGACTCCTGGGCCCGCGATGGATCGCATCGTGAGTGGACGATGTCTCCCGGGCGAGGATCGGCGTACTCGATCGGGGAATTTGATTCTGCGGCCTGGCGGATAAGGTCGGCCAGCGTGGTCAGATTGACGGACTTGCCCGTGCCCACGTTGAGCGGCCTGGCGTCGGCTCTTTCGGCTTCCATAGCGAGCAAATTGGCCTGAACGACATCCGAGACGAAAACAAAGTCCCTTGTGTGGTTGCCGTCCCCGAAGATGCGAATGGGCTCGCCGGCCAGAGCGCGGTTGCAGAAGATCGTGATGACGCCCGAGTAGTGGCTTGAAGGGTTCTGGCGCGGCCCGTAGACGTTGAAATAGCGAAGGCAATAGCCTTGAAGGCCGAAAAGCGAGTGGAAGTTGCGCAGGTAATGTTCGCCCATCAGCTTTTGCACACCGTACGGGCTGATCGGGAATGTCGGCATATCCTCGTGCTTGGGCAGGGCCGGGTCGTCGCCGTATACGGCCGCCGAAGAACTGAAAACCACCCTGGCGCCGGCTTTCCTTGCCGCTTCAATAACCGTCAAAGTGCCCAACGCGTTGACCTTGTGGACAAAGATCGGTTGCTCGACGGATTGCGGCACGCTGGTCACAGCGGCCAGGTGAAACACCCCTTCGCAACCGGTTGCCAGTTTGTTGACGAGCCCTTCATCAAGAATCGAGCCCTGGACGAACTCGATCCTATCTTGCACCTGCTCGAGGTTGGACAAAGAACCCATCGACAGATCGTCGAGAACGCGAACCTTGCAACCCTTGTCCACAAGGGCGTCGACAATATGGCTGCCGATGAAACCGGCGCCACCCGTCACCAAGTAAGTTTTGCTCATGTCTGCTTTATTATGATCGGCTGGGCTAAAGGTGTTCCGGCGAGCGCTCCTGAAGCTTGGCGGTGATTTCGCGGATTCTTTGCACCTCGTGCTTGGGGCAGACGAGAACCGCGTCGGTGGTGACGATCACCACGAGACCATGCACGCCCAACGTGCAGACCAGAACGCTTTCGTTGTCGTTGTAGATGATCGACTTCGCCGATCCGATGGCCAATACGTTGCCCTCGACAACATTGCCGTCGGCGTCTGTGGGAAGGCTTCGATCCAGGGCGTCCAAGGAACCCACGTCGTCCCATTCGAACCGACCCTTCACGACGTACACGTTGGAGGACTTTTCGAGCAACGCGTAATCGATGGAGATGTTGGGCAACCCGGAAAAGGCCTTTTCAGCGCCAGCCAGGTCCTTCTTGCCGAGACGGTCGGCGATTTGGAGGATGTTTTGGCTGCAAGCAGGATTGACCTTCTCCAACTCGCTCATAAGGCCGTCCAAGGTGAAGAAGAGCATGCCGGAGTTCCAAAGATGCCTGCCCTCGGAGACGTATACCTCGGCAAGATCGCGGGAGGGCTTCTCTTTGAATCCCCCCGACCGGAAGGCCAAACCGCCAAGCACGGGCTCGCAGACTTCGATGTAGCCGAATCCGCATTCGGGCCGAGACGGTTCGATGCCGATGGTGACCAATCCGCCGGTGCTCTCGGCGACGGAGACGGCGTTTCGAACGTCGGCTCGAAAGGCTTCCGCCGGAGATATCTTGTGATCGGACAAAAGAACGGAAATGGTGACGTCTCGCCAGGAATCGGGTTGGTCGGTGATAGCGTGCGCAGCAGCCCAAGCGATACAACCGAGGGTGTTTCTGCGCACCGGCTCGACAAGCACGTTTTGTTCAGGAACGAGACTTGTTTGTTTAATAGATTCGGCAAGAAGGGCGGTGGTTGACAAGTAGATTCCATCCCCGTCCACGAGAGGCGCAATGCGATCCACGGCTTCTTCCAACAAGGTTTTCTCCGGGTGCGTCAAGCGTAGAAGCTGCTTTGGTTTCATACAACGTGACAGCGGCCAGAAACGTTCGCCGGAACCGCCTGCCATGATGATCGCCAGATGTCTCCGCACTGAGCTCTGCTTGCCGTTCATACAAGCATTATGTCCAATCGAACTTGGGTGAATCCGGTAAGCTGATCCTTGAAGATGCCCGAATGGACTGCCGAACGTATTCGCTGGCTGGTCGAGGAGCTAGAGAAGCTCTACGGACGTTCGCGCCGCATCGCTCGCCTCGACCCGGTGGAGGAGCTGGTCAGTTGCATCCTCAGCCAACACACAACCGACGCATCGAGCTTTCCGGCGTTCACGCGCCTCCGCGAAACCTTTCCCGACTGGCAGGCAGTCGTCGACGCTGGATCCGAGCGGGTGGCCGAAGTCATTCGCAAGGCGGGACTCGCCAACCAAAAGGCCAAACACATCGTCTTGGCCCTGCAGGAGATCAAGAAGCGATTCGGCGCTTATTCCCTGGACGCTCTGCGAGGAATGGACTTGATCGAGGCTCGTTCCACTTTGATGGCCTTGCCGGGCGTGGGACCCAAAACGGCCAGCATTGTGCTCTGCTTCAGCTTCGGCAAGGGCGCGATCCCCGTGGACACGCATGTGTTCCGAGTCGGTTGGCGTTTGGGAATGTATGAGAAGAAGATAGGCGAGGCCAAAGCACACGACGTTTTGCTTAAGTTGGTGCCGGAGGACTTAGCCTTTAGACTTCACGTTGCGATGATCCAGCACGGCCGCAAGGTTTGCCGCGCTCAAAAGCCGAACTGCCTGCAATGCCCGATTGCGGATAACTGTCCTTCTGCCGTTGCCCAGGGGGCCTTATAAATGGTCGAGTTCTCCCGCCCGGAAACAGCCCAATTCCTTATTGGACGCCTCCAGAGGATGGCGATGACGGCTTTGGGCGAATTCATCGAACAGGCCTTCGAGCACAGCGCCAACCCAGACGTTGGTTTGGCCAACCTGGAGCGATGGCTTTCCGCCACATCGAATCCGTCCCTTCATCTCGCGCATCTGGCGTCTTCGCCGAAGCTGGCCCAGTTGCTGGTGATGGTTTTGAGCGCCAGCCAATCGATATCGGACTGCCTGGTTCAGAACCCGGAGCTGGCCGGCATCCTCTACGACCGTGACGAACTTTCACGGTACCCTTCATTCGATTCCATCCTTTCCGAGGGACGGCAGCTCTTATCCGCGTCCACCTCCTACTCGCATTCGCTCGACCGTCTCCGGTATTTGAAGCAACGATGGACATTGCCGATTGTCGTCAGCGACTTAGCCGGGTTCTGGAACGCGCGCAGAACGTGGACGGCGCTAAGCGCGCTTGCTGACGCCCTGATTTCGCTTTGTCTTGACGTGGCATGGTCCGAGTACCGATTTCGGAAAGGAATTGATCAACTTTCGCCTATTATGGTTGTCGCTTTTGGGAAATTGGGCGGAAACGAGCTCAATTTAAGCTCAGACGTCGATTTAGTATATATTTGTCCTGATAATCTTGACGATAAGTGCGAAAAGCACTTGACGCGCGCATGTGAGCTATACAATAGGGCGCTGAGCGATCGGATGGGCCGGGGCTCGCTCTACCGCATCGACTTGCGTCTAAGGCCTTTCGGAGGAGCGGGCTCCCTTGTCCAAAGCATGCGCTCCGTGGAAGCCTACTATCGATCGTATGCGGAGACTTGGGAGGCTCAAGCACTGATCCGGTCGAGGCCCGTCGTCGGCCCGCCCGAACTGATCGAACGATGGCGCCGGTTGCGCGAGGCCTACTGCTTTCGTCCCCGAATCCCCGACCTTTTGGTCGAGGAGATCGTGGGCACGCGCAACCGCATTGAGGAACACGCAGAGCCGAACGACATCAAGCGCGGGCCCGGCGGCATCCGCGACATCGAGTTTATTGCCCAGATTTTGCAGATGGTGCATGGGGCCTCCCACACGTCGGTTCGCTGCGAATCGACCGTGCAGGCCTTGGAGGCTCTTTCAGATGCCGGGTTGCTCGATTCCAGCCAGGCGTCCGATTTGATCGCCGCTTACGAGCTTTTGAGGACGGTGGAGCATCGATGCCAGCTCGTGGGTGATTTGCAGACGCACCATCTGCCCGAAAAGCCCATGGCCCGAAGCAGCCTCGCCCAGTCTTCCGGCTATCCATCCTGGGAGGCTTTTGCGGATGCGATCGGAGAGACCATGGCAAAGGTCCGTCGAACCTATCAGCAGGCGGCTCGCCTGGCGAGCTCGGGGTTCGATGCCCGCGCGCAGGCCCTCCATGCTGCGGGGCCCTGGGCTCCCGTATTGTCGTCATGGTTCGACTCCCTGCCTCAAAGCGACGCTTACTACCAGAGCCTGGTTGAAAACGAAGGAAGCCTTAGAAGGGTCGGCAGCATCGCCGTTCACGCCTCGGCGATGGTGCCTCGATTCAAGGAGTCCGTCGAGCATACGGACAACTTGGTGAGCGGTGAGATCGAAGAGGAACTGGACATAGTAGGACGTTATGCGCGGTTGAGTCCGGACGCCGACCTGCAAGCGGTCGCGGAAACCTTTAAAGCGGTTTGGCTGACGGTGGCCGTGCAAACTGTGCTGAACGGGTACGCGGATCCTGGCGAAAGGCTCCGGCAGAACATGGACGGGGCCTTGGCGTGGCTATGGACTAGGCATGGGAGAGCTTTCGACATCGTGGGGCTGGGTAGTCTTGCGCAACACGATCTCTCGTTCCACTCGGACGCAGACGTGCTGTTTCTCATGGACGACCGGCGCGACCACGCCAGGTCCGAGGCGTCGGCCCAAGCCCTAATCGGGGATGCTGAACGGATGGCCCGCCTTGGAGCTCCGATCGCCATCGATTTGAGACTGAGGCCAGAGGGCGGAAAGGGCCTATTAGTGCGGTCTTATGACGGCTTTTTGGCCTACGAGGCCGAGGACATGGAGCTTTGGGAGCGCTTCGCCCTCGGTCAGTCCAGGCTCGTTTGCGGCAATCCCGAAGCGATGGCGCACGTTCATCACGCGGCTTACCGTAGGCCATTGGACAAAAGCGCGCTCGACGAGCTTTTGGCCATGAAGGCGCGCATCGAAAACGAGAGAGTGAACCCCATTCACAGAAGGCGCGACGTCAAACTCGGCCACGGGGGGCTGAGCGATATCGACTGGATGGTCCACCTCTGGGAGATGAGGCTTGGAAGGTATCCCGATGACATGCAAATAGAGGCCCGCATCGGGTCTTTGGCCGATGAGGGGATTTTCAGTGCCGACGAGCAGCGAAAGATTGTGACATCGCGCCGATTTTTGATCCAGGTCCGTTCGGCGCTGCAGCTCATGGGCGTTCGGGGAGGCATTGTGCCGGAGAACCCCGACAAGCTTGCCGTACTGGCCCACGGTTTTTCGATGGATGGCCCGAACGATTTTCTACGAGAGTACGAAAACACGATCGAGGCCGTTCGTTCAATCTACCTGGACGCCATAAATCGTCTATCATCATGAAGATGCATCTTGCGATTTTGGTGGTCGCGGCCTACCTCGTGGGCAGCTTTCCCTGCGGCGCTTGGATCAGTAGGCTACGCGGCGTCGACATCATGGCCGTGGGAAGCGGCAACATCGGCGCGACTAACGTGTATCGAACCCTTGGCCCGGCAATCGGCATCGTGGTTCTCATCCTCGATGTTTCCAAGGGCTTGTTGCCGACACTGATCGCCCGGTCGGTTTTCCACGAGGTGGGGCTGAACGCATTTCTTCCCGGTCTCGCCGCCGTTCTCGGGCATTGCTTTTCGCCTTTCCTGAAGTTCAAAGGCGGGAAGGGAATTGCCACGGGGCTGGGCGCCCTGCTGGGGGCTACCCCATTGGTGGCGGCAAGTGCCTTGGCAGTGTTTGCCGTTACCCTCGCCGTCACCCGATTTGTGAGCGTTGCCAGCATCACTGCGGCCGTAAGTGTCGCCGTTTTCGGGGTTCTCTTCCACGACGGCCCGATATTGGTTGCGATCTATGGCGGACTCGCTCTTTTCGTGATATATAAACATCGGGGGAACATTCGCCGCCTTATGAATGGAACGGAAAGACGCTTTAGCCTTTCTAACAAACGGAAAGGTGGTAATCTCCCCAAAGACGCTGGATGCCGCGCCGGGTCAGACGGCAAGGAAGATGTCGGTCTTGGCGGGGAGCCGGCAGCAAGGAATAAGTGATCATGGGCGATTTGAGGGATCTGGCATCGAACAACCCGCTATGGCTCTTTTCAGCGATTGTCGTTTGGTTGCCGGTCAGCATTTGGGTTGTCAGCCTGATCCATTGGATGATACAAGGCGACATTGACGTTATCCTCGGCTCAGCGGGGTCTCTTGCTGGCCTCGGGCTCGGCATGCTGACGGTGAAGCCGCCCGATCCAAACTATTCACCTATCTTTCTCACGGCCATTTTGGCAGTCATGGTGCTGTACCCTTTCCTCTTGCGCTTGATGAACGAGCGAGCGCATTCGGCTATCGATGTTGACTTGATTCGGCGTGCTTACGAGGGCATCGACGAGAACCCGAACAACTTCGGCGCTCGCTGGCGGCTTGCCCAGCAACTGTACAACCGGGGTGTTTATGGCCATGCGCTCAAGATTGCGGACGACCTCCTGGCCAAGGCGGACCCGGATATCTTCCAAGATGAAATCAAGGTGCTCAACCGGTGGAAAGAGCAGATCGATCCGAGTGAGGTTCGGCCGTTGCCTTGCCTTGAATGCGGCTGGTTGAACGAGCCGGGCGAAGTGTATTGCAAGAGATGCCACTCTAAGTTTCTTCTGGACTATGCGAAAGGCAAGTGGCTTGGCTATCGGGCGATCCGCCGGCTGATCTCCGTTTGGATTGCCGCCGTGAGCGGGTTGGTAGGCATTCCCACGGCTCTGGCCTCCCTGGAGCCGAGACAAGCGATCGTCGTGATTCCGTTGCTGTTGTTGGTATCGATTCTCATCATCTGGAGGGCGTTTGCCCGCCAGAGCGAGGCTGATACTGCATGAGGCGAATCGATCGCTACATCCTCAGAGAACTGCTTGTCCCTTTTTTGATCGGCACCGTTTCGGTGGTCTTGATGTTCCAGGCGAACTACTTGATCAAGGAGTTCAAGGAGTTTCAGCTTCAGTCCGTGCCCCTGTCGGCGATCCTTCAAATCGTGCTCTACCGCACGCCGTCATTTCTGCAGCTGACTCTTCCCGTCGGGATGTCGTTGGCGGCGTCGTTGGCCGTTTCCCGATTGGCCAGGGAATCAGAATTGACTGCTCTCAGGGCTTCCGGGACCTCGATTTTGCGCGCGCTGATGCCGATAGCGCTTTTTGGCATCTTGGTCAGTCTGGGATCGTATGGGCTGGTCGAAAGGGTGATGCCCGTGTCGGAGCGCAAGGCGAAAAAGATCGAGATCGAGGCTGCCATACTGGGTTCCGGACCGCAATTTCGTTCGAATGTCATTGTCAAATTGCGGAACTACACGGCGTCCGTCGGCACCGTCACCGGCGGCCCGGATAAAACGATTTTCCTGAACGACATCCTTCTGATTGAACGACCGAACGCTGAGACCGTGAACCTGATTGGGGCCAAGTGCGGCACCTACCAAGACGGCGTGTGGCGTTTGAGCGATTGTTACGCGTGGGTCATTGTCGGCGACCAGTTGTCGGATTTCCGACCAAGGGATGACGTGGTCATCAACGAGCGCATCACCGTGCAGGACTTTTTCACCCCGCCGGACGCCAACGAACTTTCTTCCCGGGAACTTGGCAAGGCGATCCAGGCGGGGAAAAAGACTGGGCAGGACATGACCCGCCAGGAGATCACTTACCACACCAAGTACTCGTTGCCGGCTTCTTGCGCAGTTTTGGCATTTGTCGGTCCGATGTTTGCCGTTTGGCTCTCGCGCAGCGGGGCCTTTGTCGGTGTTTTGTTAAGCATTGTGATTGTATTCCTGTACTATAACATCTACATTATCACAACTGAGATCATGGGCAACCATGGAATGGTAAGCCCTTGGCTGGCGGCATGGCTGCCGAACATCATCTTCGTCGTTTTAGGCGCGCTGATCGTTCGGAGGTTGGAATGAGGTTTGCTCTCGCCTTCGCAACGTGGGTCTTGTTCGTTGAATTGGCTTTCGGGCAAGCCGGAGCGATCCGCACGATTGAACATGCGAGCGAGGAAAGAAATCCTTTGAAGGGCGATGCGCGTCGGGCGACCAGCATCGCCAGCCCCCTTCAACCAAGCGGTTTCGACAACCTGCCCTCCAAATATGGCGACAGCCCTCCCGAAAAACCGACACCGGAGAACAGACGTCAAATCGAAATCCTGGAGGCAGGCCGCCTATCCTATCCGGGCAACAACATCATCGAGATTGAAGGTCCGGCCCACTGCCGAACCCAGGGCTACGACATCTATGCCAATAAAATAATAGGCAACTTAAAGAATAAAACATACACATTAAAGGGCAATGCCAAACTAGTCAGTGAGCAAGGCTTGATCGTCGGCGATTACATTGAGGCCGACCTGGCCAACGAGCGCTACCTTGCGGGAAACAGTGAAGCGGAATTGCGCCCTGCATTGCTGAAAGGCAAAACAAAAGGCGACGTATATTTGCGGGCCGAGAAAACCGAGGGAGATCGCAAAAAAGTCATATCGGAGCATGGCTCAATGACGACGTGCAACTTGGAGCATCCCCACTTTAACATCGAGGCCGAAAGCATTGACATCACTCCATATGATGAGGCCGTCCTGCGGCGCCTTCGAATCGTCGTTCTGAATAGGACCTTGATTGGATTGCCGAGGCTGACGGTTCCCTTGCAAGAAGGCGCAGATCGCTACTTGCCCGACGTTGGTGAGAACAAAGAAGAAGGCTATTATATCAAAACGCGTTACGGCGTTGATCTAGGCAAGAAAGACGGCTTCGACGCCCGACTGGACTACATGACTAAGCTTGGTGCTGGAATTGGTGGGGACTACAAATATAACACGGCCAAGTCCAAGGGCCGCATTCAGTTATACGGTGTAAGCGGCGGAAAAAACTACTACACTTATAGTGTTAATCACAACCAAACATTCGGCAGTAGAACTTTTGGATTCGATAGCAGCTTGCAAAATAGACACTATATTAACGCTCCTGATAGTAAGATTTTCAACATTAGGACGTTTTACCGATTTTTTCAAGGCCAAGCCAACACTCAGCTATCTTTTTACCAAAACATTAACGAAACATCAAACTCAAACTCTACAGCGCGCACGCTGGGCATCTCGGATTCAAGGAATATTCCGTCGCTTTTTCGTTCAAACGTCAATATCGACTGGGTTTCCAGCGAGAACCGGTACGGCAACAACCCTAAAACGGAAAGGCAACAGGTCAACGTGCGATTGAACGCCCAGCGCGATCTGACTAGGGCTAACGCGATACTTGAATACCAAAGAAGCATTCCGGTTGGCGAGACCATCAACTTTATCAATTCGGCGGACCGCACACCGGTGCTTACCTTGCAGTCTTCCGATACCAAGTTGCTCGGCAAAAGGGCGTTCGTGCCATTCCAAACGGAGCTGTCCATCGGCGAGTTTACGGATTCGACAGTAAGAAAGCAGATTACCCGCCAAAGCTTTAATTTAACTTTTGGCAGCCGCAGCGCCGAGCGGTTTGATTCGGGCTTCACGGCGGCATCGAATTACGGCATAGATGGAGACTACGGGCGTTATGAAGCGCCCCGGGCTGAATCGCAGGTTTTGCGTGCGCCAGAGCTTGGCCCAAGCAAAGCCGGCGCCTTGAACTTTAGTTATAACGGGCGATTTAAGCAAGGAATCTACAGCAATAAAACAGCGCAATATACGACGGGACTTGGAACCACATTAGGCTACAGACTAGGCTTAAACCTCTCGATGAACCTGCGATACAACTATCTTGAGAGCCACGGTTACTCGCCACTCTCCATAGACAGGCAAGGAAGGTCCAACATCGCCACGGTTGACATCAACAGCCGCGTTGCTCGAAATTTCGCCTTGGCCGTTGGAACGGGCTACGACTTTTTTCAGGACACAAAGTTCGGACAATCGAAGTGGCAGATGGTCAACATGAGAACCGAATGGGCGCCTGCCGATTGGTTTCAATTGCGGTCATACTCATCGTATGATACATCCCTTGAAAAGCTAAGCAACGTGCGATTCGATATCGGATATAAGCCAGGCGCAACTTTTGTCGGCTTAGGTGCCAAGTATGACGGAATCAGGCACACATGGGGTAACCTTAGCGCGTTCATTGACGGTCTTAAGATGGGCCGCCTTAAACTCAGTTCCCTTTTAATCTATAACGGGTACTTAAAGAAGTTTGAGGCAAGACACTTTTCATTTACCTATGACTTGCACTGCGCGGAAGCCATCGTTCAGATCTTGGACAACGGAACAGGTTATCGACCGGGAACCCAATACGTTGTCATGGTGCGATTGAAAGCGTTCCCCTTCAACACGCCGTTTGGCACCGGGCGAACCGGACAATCGTTGGGTTTGGGTTACGGCAGGGGCGGCTACTAAGAACTTGCGCTCGCGTAATTGCGGACCGCGTAACGCCAGAACAACCTGGAACCGGCCAAAAAGGCGACGGCCCACAGTAGGCCGACAACCACCATCCTGCCATCGAAGCCGAGCACTAGCTGCCTGGCGGGAATCGTTGCAAGAAACGCCATCGGTACAAAGTAAATGAAGAACCTTTGCACAAATATGTTATAGATGTCTATTGGGAACCTGGCAACATCCAGAATCGATTGCCCGAGGACCCAAAGGTTGTCCACGCGAACAAACCAGATGGCAGTCGTCATCAAGATCAGGTTGAACGAGTAAAATATGGCGAGCGCCGCGCCGAGGAGCACGAAGTAACCGACCCATTGGGCTGGGAATACCGGCTTCTGAAGGCTGCCGGCACCAATCAATAGCATCGCAAAACCAGCGACGAGAACACCGATTTGATCAAAGTTGAACATTCGAGCGCTTATCCAAAACTGCGAATCGATAGGCTTCGTTATCACATAATCGAGGGTGCCCAAGCGCACGTGCGAAGGAAGTTCCATCAAAGACATGAAAAAAGCCATCATCAATGCTTGAAGAAGGAAGCAAGTGGCCGCCAACACGAACGCATCGCTTCGGCTCCAACCGGCCACCTGCTTGGTGTTGCCATAGATGACCAGCAGGATGGCGACGAAGAAGAACATCCAGACTAGGTTTTGAATAACCTTGGCAAAGAAATTTGCACGAAACTCCATCTCCCGCACGAAGGCGCTTAGAAAGAAGGTTTTGTAAACGCGGGCGTAGCGAAGCACACTTTATTATGGCCTTGGCGATATACTGTCGGCGATGCTAGGAGCGCTGATCACGACGGTGTTCACCCTTGGGCTCGCAGGCGCGGCAAGGATTCTGTTTGGCCGGGTCCTTCAAATTCAATCCGTCGAAGCCCGCATTGGCCTCTATGGTTTGCTTGGCCTCGGCCTGGCCGGTTGGGTAACCCTGCCGATCGGTTTGCTTCCAAACGGGCTGCAGTGGGGGCTTTGGGTCGTGTTGACGCCGGCTTTCTGGGGACTTGCAACCCTTGCGAGGCCGGCTTTCCAGCGGCTTGGCGAGTTGCGTTTTCTCTTAGACAGGGTACGAGGCGCCGAATGGCTGTTCGTCGGAGCGATCTCCATTGGCCTGCTTTTCTCCTGGATCGGCGTTTTGGCGCCCAGCACTGCGGGTGACTGGGATTCGATCGCCTACCATCTGGCGGTGCCGAAGATCTGGAATCAGGCGGGCCAGATCCACTATATCCCTTTCATTCACCATAGTAATTTTCCATTGTGCGTCGATAACCTGTACATATGGGGATTGCAGTGGGGCGGCCAGCAAGGGGCCAAGGCCTTCTCCGCGTGCTTCTTGGCGTTCGGTTTGATGGCCATTTATGGTGTAGCCAAGGAGGTCTACGGGATGCCGGCCGCGAAATGGGCGACGATCGCCTTTCTAGGTGCGCCGGTTGTCCTGTGGGAAAGCGGAACCGCTTATGTCGACTTGGCGCAAGGCCTGTACGTTGGTCTGGGCGTCTCGTTGCTTTTCCACTCGTTCAATAGGAACTACCTGCTGGGTTCTCTGCTTGTCGGATTGGGGGTGGCCAGCAAATACACCGGCCTTCAGTCGGTTCTAGCTTTGGCCGTCGTTGCTGCCGTCGGGCTTTGGAAATCCGAAGGCGCCGCAATAGCGATCAGGCGCGCCGCGCTTTCGGCTTTGACGGCGGTCGCCGTGGGAAGTCCCTGGCTGATCAAAAACGAAGTCCTCGTTCAGAACCCTGTTTTCCCGTTCTTTTACGAGAAGCTTGGAGGAAAGAATTGGGATCAACGGCGGTCCGAAATTTACTCTCGGGAGCAAAAGTCGTTCGGGGTCGGACGCAACGATGGCGTGCTTGACCCGACGGCGATCGGCCACGCGATGCTCGGGCTGGCCTACCAACCCGGCCGGTACGTCAATCCCGGCCAGCAAGAGGGAAACGGGATGCCGACCGGCGCCGTTGGCGTCTCCGGGTTGCTGGCGGGGTTGTTTTGGCTGATCAGCGGCAAGGTTAGACGATTCGAGTCCTCGGCGGTCGGTTGGGTCGGTTTGAGCCTGGCCATGTGGTTCGTTTTGAGCCAGCAGAGCCGTTATTTGGTGTTCATTCTGCCGCCTTTGTGCCTATTGGCTGGCGCTGGCGTGAGGCAGCTAATAACCGGCACGTTGCTGGCAACGACCATTGTTCTTCAAACCGCATACACTCTGTGGCTCGTGCATGCCGATTCGGTGTCGGACAAGGTGCGCGTCGCACTTGGTGCAGAGACCCCCCAGGAGTATCTTGAAAGCCGGCTTGGCTTCTATCGCGCCGCCCAAAAGCTTAACGAAATCGCGGCAGACGGCACGGTGGCCCTTTATGACGAGGTGTTCGGCTTCTATCTGGACGTCCCCTATTTTTGGGCGAACCCGGGACACTGCACGATCATCCCTTATGATCAAATGAAGGACGGTGCCGAATATGCCGACAAGATGGCCAAGCTCGGATTCACCCATATAGCCATCAACCTTCGCGCCGCCTTTCCATCCGCTGAAGAACGCCAAAAGTGGCTTGGCGCATCCGGTCTCACCGGGCTGTCGGCGCCCTACTCCAACGAAGAGAGAGAGGCCATCCTTAACAACTGGGAGATCCGATACAAGGCCCTTATCGCCGACGCTTGCGCAAGAGGCCGGCTTGCCTTGGCCGCCGACCCGCGCGAGACCGGCATCGTGCTTGTTTTAAGGATCCTTAACTGAAACTTGCAACCATTCATCGGCTCGGCTCGTCCTTTTGTTATTGGACAAGGAGGGTTAGGCTCGACGCCTCAAAACATGTTTATGCCAACGCAAGAAGAAAAAACTCAGGCCATGCTCTGCTGGCTTCTCACTATCGTCATCGGCTTTGTCTCGCCTATCATTTTCATGTTGATCGGCAAGGACAAACCGTTCGTGTATGCCAACTCCATGCAGTGCCTCGTCATGTCGCTCGGCTGGACGGTGATCTTGTTCATTTTGACATTGATTACGTGTGGCATCGGCGCCATCGGCTTCGTCATTCCCTTGATTTTTGCGATTCTCGGGGCCGTCCAGGCGAACAGCGGCGAGGTATACGAGCCGCCGATCACCGGGGCGCTCGCCAAAAAATGGTTCAAAATTTAGGAGTCTGATTCAAGACCCCTAACCGGTCGTCAAGGGGGTAAGATACCCCCTATGCAATACCGCAAGTTAGGCAAGCACGGCATTCGGGTAAGCGAAGTATCGCTTGGCGGTTGGCTTACCCAGGGGCGTTCGATCACCGACGAACAAACCTCGGCAATCGTTCGGAAGGCCTTCGATCTGGGAATCAACTTCTTTGACACGGCCGACGCCTACAATGCCGGTGAAGCTGAGAAGGCGCTGGCCAAGGCTATCAAAGACCTCAAAAGAGAGGACCTGGTTCTGGCCACGAAATGTTACTTCCCGATCACCCCCTCGCCCAATGACCGTGGTTTGAGTCGCAAACACATCATGGAGTCGGTCAACAATTCGCTGAAAAGGCTTGGGACCGACTACATCGATCTCATGCAATTTCACAGGTTCGACACGGAAACGCCCGTCGAGGAATCGGTGCGGGCTATCGACGACTTGATTCGGCAGGGCAAGGTTTTGTACTGGGGCGTCAGCGAGTGGCGCTCGCACCAGATCGCCGAGGCCGTGCGCCTGGCCGAGCGGCACAACGCCTATCCGCCGGCAAGCAACCAGCCGCTCTACAACATGCTGAACCGCTACATTGAAGAGAGCGTGATGCCTACGTGCGCCCACTTCGGCATGGGTCTGGTCGTCTTTTCGCCGCTTGCCCAAGGGGTTCTCACAGGGAAGTACCTTCCCGGACAGCCGGCCCCCGAGGGTTCTCGAGGTTCGGATCCCTCCTCGAACATGTGGATGGGAGAACTGAAAGACGAAGAGCTATTGAAACGAATCCAAGGGCTCAAGGCCTTTGCTCAAGAGAACGGCTGCTCGCTGGCGCAGTTCGCTCTCGCTTGGATTTTGCGCAGGAACGAAGTCAGTTCCGTGATCGTCGGCGCAACGAAGCCCGAACAACTGGAAGATAACGCCGCCGCCAGCGGCAAGGCCTTCGGCGAAGAGGTTTGGCAAAAAGCCGATCGCATTTTGAACGGGTCCGAATAACCGATGAGCATCCAAGACTTTGAAAAACGGCCCGGCGTGAACCGCGTCGAGGTGCGCCATGGCCATGCCCAAGCGCAGGTTTATTCTTTGAAACCGCCCGTGATGGACGAGCGGCTTCGCGTTTTGAAAGCTGTTGCCGACGCGAACATCAGCATCGACTTTCTAAAGCTGACTGAAGACGGCCTCTCGTTTATCATGAGTGACGCGGACAAGGCTGCCGTCCAAGACACCCTTCAAAACGCAGGCGTCAAGTTTTCGCTCCTTGAATCAGTCAGCGTCGTGATGGTCCATGCCGTGAACATGCGCGACGAGGAGGGGTTGATCGCCAACATCGTTCGCCAAGCGATCACGAGCGGCGCCCGCGTGAGCCATCTTGGCGACATGCACGATCGATTGTTGCTTGTGGCCGAGTCCCACGATGCCGAAAAGCTGGCAGCCCAGTTCCGCCGAACCTTTCCGGAGGTGCGGCCGTGAAGCTGCTCGTCATGAAGTTCGGCGGAACCAGCGTGGCCACGCCGGAATCGCGAAACATTTCGGCCATGCGGGTGATTTCGGCGCGCGAACAAGGTTTTTCGCCGGTGGTGGTGGTCAGCGCTATCGGTCGCAAAGGCGCACCGTACGCCACGGACACCTTGATCTCGTTCTTGCGCGAAGTCGATCCGCAAGTGGCTCCCCATCCGCGAGAGCTAGATCTGATGATGGCTTGCGGCGAGATTCTTTCCTCGGTTGTTTTCGCCCACACGCTGAAGTCGCTGGGCTATCCCTCCTCGGCTCTTACGGGCCAGCAAGCGGGCATCGTCACCGACACCAACTTCGGCGTGGCTCGGATTGTCAAGATCGACACGACGAACATGCGCAAGCTGATCGATGCCGGCCAGATTCCAGTGGTCTGTGGTTTCCAAGGCACCTTTGACGACCCCAACGGCGTCTGCGGGGAAATCACGACGCTCGGCCGGGGCGGGTCGGACACCACCGGAGCGGCTCTGGGCGCCGCCCTGAGGGCCGATGCCGTCGAGATTTACACCGACGTCGACGGCGTGAAGACCGCCGATCCCGACTACGTTGAAAACGCGCCCACCCTGCGAAAAGTCACCTACGACGAGGTGGCCGAGATCGCCCACCTGGGGGCCAAAGTGCTGCACCCAAGGGCGGCCGAAATCGCCATGCGATACGACATTCCGCTCTACGTCAAGTCGACCTTCAGCGATGCGCCGGGCACCAAGGTTGTTAAACGCGAGGACTTCCCAGGCCGACGAATGACGGGTGTCGCCCACACGGGCAAACTTGTGTACCTTCGCTTCAGTTTGGGGCACGTCGTCGAAGCCGACCGGCCGCAGATTGAAGAGCGCATCTATCAGGTGATGGCCGAGCACGGCGTCAACCTGTTCATGATCGACCTGAGCCCGGCCGGCATCGGCTTTGCCGTCCCGCGGTCGCAGTTCCCCCGGGTGGAGTCGTTACTCAACGGACTGGTGTTGCCCGTGCCGAACGACAGGCGCGCCGTGTACATGATCCAGATCGGAGCCGTGGCAACGAAGGCCGTCGAGACCCAGGCCTCGCTTCTCGCGCCTCTCGGGCCCCTGACTCGCGTGAAGGCAGAGGTGGTCGAAAGTTGCACGATGGTTTCGATCATCGGTCACGAGTACTTGCAGCAGCCCGGCATCCTTTGGAAGGCGATCCAGACCCTGCACGAGGCTCAAATACCGGTGTTGCAAACGACCGACTCCGAACTTTCGCTGAGCTGTCTCATTCCGGAGTCAGAGACGCGGCGTGCCGTGTATTTATTGCACGAGGCGTTCGGTCTTTCTGAGGTCGTTTAGCGTGTCGGTCCGCCTTGCGAGGCAATTCAGGACGGCTCCGGCGGGCAGGTTCACCCTAAGCAGGGTCGTTTCCGGTTGTTTTGCCAAAGGATTGAGCGCAGGCGCGCTGCGGGTTGCGCCATTCCCCTGTCGTCTCCTCGGCTGGCGTTGGTTTTTGGGAAGGTCCTATCGTTGGACACTTTTCTCGGCAAGCCAGGTAGCTGGGAGCGCCGGCATCCTGCCGGCAAAACAATCGCCTCCAAAACAAATCTGGGTTAGGCTGGGATGCACGGCATTCCCCGCCCGCGTTTTTGGCTTACACAAACTTTTCGACGCTGTTTGGTTTTTGCCGCTCGAAGCCTATGTTTAGCCTCCCTGCAAACCGTCCCGCTCTGATGGGAATTCTGAACGTGACGCCCGACAGCTTCAGTGACGGCGGCCGCTTCGATCGCCCTTCGGATGCCGTCGATTGCGGTCTGAAGATGCTTGACGACGGCGCCGACCTGATCGACGTCGGTGGCGAATCGACGCGGCCAGGTGCCGAACCCGTCTCGGAGGAGGACGAGATGCGCCGAGTCCTGCCTGTGGTCGGCTCCCTGGCCAAGCGAGGCGCTTGCGTGTCCATCGATACCATGAAGCCGAACGTGGCGCGTGCCGCATTGGGCGAGGGCGCTTTTCTCGTCAACGACGTGAGCGGCTTGCGGACCCCCGAAATGCTTCGTCTGGTTGCCGAATCGGGATGCTTCGTTTGCATCATGCACATGCTGGGCGAACCGCGAACCATGCAAGCGAACCCCGTCTACACGGATGTGGTCGCCGAAGTTTCTGCTTTTTTGGGGCGCCAGGCGGACGCAGCCCAACGCCAAGGGGTCGTTCGCGATCGTATCTGGATCGATCCTGGCTTCGGCTTCGGCAAAACCGTCGCACACAATCTCGAACTTGCCCGGCGCTTTGAGGAACTCGCGGCGCTCGGTCTGCCGGTGCTCGTGGGCGTTAGTCGGAAAAGTTTTATCGGCAAGCTCTTGGGTTCGGAGGAGGCGCCGGTTCCTGTAGGGGACAGGCTGGCCGGAACGCTGGCCGTGCAGGCCGCTCTGCAAATGAAAGGCGCGCGCGTCGTCCGGGCGCACGACGTCAAGGAATCGCGCCAGGTTATCGAGGTGGTCGCCTCCGTCCAAAATGCCCTGACGCATTTGTGAAAACCACCCACGCCGGCCGGGACCGCCGGCATCTTGCTGGCAAGACTGTGTTGCTTGGCGCCGAATAAAACGTGAAAGGATCGGTACTAACATCTCAGCACTGACGGACAGGACTAGACAGGGAGTCGGAGCAACTGGAAGCGTCCACAATTCTGCCGGCAGGTACGTCAAGGACAAAAGCTTCTTCTCGTTCCCGCGTCCGGGTCCCGCTCGGCAACGGCAGGAAGGCGGTCGCATCCGAGTGCAGGTGGTTTTTTAAAAATGTCGAAAGGCATAGGAATGACGGTAACATACGGGGGATCTAGATCATTAATGGGGGCAGAGCCCGCCTCAAGCTGATAAAACATCCTTGAGGTGAACATCTTGACCAGCGATGAAGCGATAGTCGGCCT